>Ga0208357_1001108_pt1 | contig 20266 bp, 20 predicted proteins | sample NGESurdeep092012_6_FD_184487 | JGI IMG/M metagenome (GOLD analysis project Ga0208357, IMG submission 184487) | Arctic peat soil microbial communities from Barrow, Alaska - NGEE Surface sample F52-2 deep-092012 (SPAdes) | ecosystem: Environmental > Terrestrial > Soil > Wetlands > Peat ... | reverse complement strand
CCGCCATCTCCGACGACGTCCAAAGCGGCGTTATGTTCATGCGACCCTCGGTGCCAGTGCTGCCGCAACCGCATCGTGATCGCTGAACGGCAAGGTGCGGTCGCCGACGATCTGTCCGGTCTCGTGGCCCTTGCCGGCAATCAACAGCGCATCGCCCGGGTGCAGACCCGCGATCGCGGTCCGGATCGCTTCGGTGCTGGCGCCGATCAGCTTGACGCCGAACTCCTTCAGCGTCCCTGAAGCGTCAAGTGCCATCGTCAAGTTGAGCGCAGTCTGCCCACCCATCGTCGGGAGAATCGCGTCGGGCCGCTCGCGTTCGATGATCGCCCGAAGCACGTCGTGATCGAGCGGCTCGATATAGGTCTGATGGGCAAGCTCCGGATCCGTCATGATCGTCGCCGGATTCGAGTTGGCGAGTATGACCCGGTAGCCCTCTTCGACGAGTACCCGGCATGCCTGGGTGCCGGAGTAGTCGAACTCGCAGGCCTGGCCGATGACGATCGGTCCGGAGCCGATGACGAGGATCGACGAGATGTCCTCACGCCGCGGCACTGCTCACCTCGTTTCCAAGGAACGAACCCGGGGCCGTTCGGGCGTAGCTCATCTGTGGGTCCCGCCTCACTTCGAGGCGTCCATCAGCTCGGCGAAGAGACCGAACAGGTACCTCGCGTCGTGTGGCCCGGGACCTGCCTCTGGGTGGTACTGGACCGAGAATGCCGGCAGGTCACGACAGGAGATGCCCTCGATCACGCCGTCGTTCAAGTTGAGGTGGGTGACGTCTGCGCTCGCGACACTGCCCGGCGATACCGCGTAGCCGTGGTTCTCGGCGGTGATCTCGACGATCCCCGTAGCTAGCCGCCGCACGGGCTGATTAGCGCCGTGGTGGCCAAAGGGCAGCTTGAAGGTCGAGCCCCCGAGCGCCGAGGCCAAGAGCTGGTGGCCGAGGCAGATGCCAAACACCGGTACTTCGCCGAGGAGGCCTTTGATCTCCTTCGCGAGATGTGGCAAGGCCGCCGGATCCCCCGGACCGTTCGACAAAAAGACTCCGTCTGGCGCCATCTCCAAGACTGCGGCTGCCGAGGTTGACGCCGGGACCACGTCGACGGAGGCGATCTCGGCGAGTCGGTCGAGAATGGTGCGCTTGATGCCGTAGTCGAACGCCACGACGCGACGCGCTCCCCCGGCGCGCCGGTACACCTCGCGCGTCGTCACCTCGCCAACAAGGTCCATGCCGGCCGTTCCCGGCTCGAGTTGCGCGGCGGCGAGCAGCTCACCTCGATCGGCGGTCCCGAAGGCGCACGGCATCGCACCTACTGAGCGCACGTGGCGCGTCAGCCGACGGGTATCGACGCCGGTCATGCCGGAAACCCCGTGGCGGATGAGGAAGCTCTCAAGGTCGCTCTCTGCGCGAAAGTTGCTCGGCCGAGATACGAGATCCCGCACGATCAGGCCCCGGCAGTGTGGACGAGCTGCCTGGTCGTCGAGTCCCGTCACGCCGTAGCTGCCGATGTGGGGGTAGGTGAAGGAGATGACCTGGCCCGCGTATGACGGATCAGTGAGTATCTCCTGGTAACCCGACATCGAGGTGTTAAAGACGAGCTCCCCTGTGGCAATCGAGCTATCCGAAGATGCGCTCATGTGGCCGATCGCTTCTCCTTCAAACGTCGTCCCGTCAGCGAGCACGAGCAGCGCCTGTGGCCGAGGCCGATTCGATCCCGACACGGTCATCTCGTTGCCACTCCCTCTTCGACGACGACCTCGCCGAAGACGACGTTGTGGCGCACCTTGCCCGTGAGCTCGTCACCGGTAAAGGGCGAGTTCTGGCTCCGAGACGCCATCCGCGACGGATCGACGAGCCAGCGAGCGCTCGGGTCGAAGACACAGACGTTGCCGGCGGCACCTGCCGCGATCGGACCACCGTGTCCCGCCTCGGTGAGACCTGCGATGCGCGCCGGTCGGCTCGTGAAGCTGGCGATGAGCGCGGCCGGCTCGACGAGGCCCGTCAGCACGAGTGCCACGTTCGCCACCGCCAGAGCCGTTTCGAGCCCGATCATTCCAGGCGGAGCGAGATCGAACGGCTCGGACTTGGCTTCGGCTGGGTGCGGAGCATGGTCGGTCGCGATCGCGTCGATCGTGAGGTCGGCGACCCCCGCGCGAACCGCGAGCACATCAGCGTCACCACGAAGTGGTGGGTTGACCTTAAAGCGCGCGTCGTAGCCGGCGACTGTCGCGTCGGTGAGCAAAAGGTGGTGCGGCGTCGCCTCAGCAGTGATCGGGAGCCCCTCCCGCTTGGCGTCCCGGACGAGCTGCACCGAACCCGCCGTCGAGAGATGCAAGAAGTGCATCGGCGCTCCGGTCAGGCGAACGAGGGCGAGGTCGCGCGCCAACATCTGCTCCTCAGCAAGCGCGGGCTGCCCGGCGATTCCAAGGCGCGCCGACCACGCCCCTTCGTGCATATGCCCGCCATTGGCCAGTGCTTTGTCCTCACAGTGCTCAGCGAGCGTCACGCCGAGATCACTCGCGTACTCGAGTGCTCGGCGCATCAGCTGTGCGTCTTGAACGCCGGTGCCGTCGTCGGTGAAGATGCGCACGCCGAGCTCGGCCATGTCGCCGATTGCTGCAAGCTTCTCGCCGAGGCGCCCGACTGTGATCGCGCCAGCGACGGCCACGTCGACGAGTGCTCCCTCGGCGAGGTGCTGGACGTCTCTCACCACCGACGCGGAGTCGATCGTCGGCGTCGTGTTCGGCATCGCGACAACCGCTGAGTACCCACCGAGGGCAGCCGCTCGCGCGCCAGACGATACGGTCTCTGCCCGCTCGCCGCCCGGCTCTCTAAGGTGCGTATGCAGATCGACGAGCCCGGGAGTAACCCAGCATCCTTCGGCGTCGAGCACCTTTGCGCCCTTCGGGGGCGTCAAGTTCGTGCCGACCGCCGTGATCTGACCCGCTTCGATGACGACGTCTGCCCGCCGGGCGCCGCTTGCATCGATGACCGTCCCACCGGCGATCATGATCGCTTTCTCCACGATCCGTCCGGAATCAGCCACGCTCAGCTCCCATCATCACTGCTGCCTCATCGAACGCGCGCTCCGAGCCGAGTGCGCCGGGCACGCCGAGAAGGAGGTAGAGAACCGCCATCCGGACGGCGACGCCGTTTCGGACCTGGTCGACGATCACCGAGCGATCCAGGTCCGCGACGTCGTCGTCGATCTCCACCCCCCGGTTCATCGGTCCTGGATGCAAGATCAGCGCCTCTTTCGGCAGCCGGCGCACGCGTTCACGATTGAGCCCGAACCGCCGCGTGTACTCGTCGAGATCCGGAATCAGCGGTCCGACCATCCGTTCGGCCTGCAGCCTTAGGAGGTAGCAGACATCGGTCTCTGGAAGGACCTCGTCGAGATCGCTCGTCGCGCCAACTGGCCAGCCCTCTAGCGATGGTGGGAGCAACGTTCGGGGCGCGACGAGGGTCACGATCGCTCCGAGCGCGGCGAGCGCGGCGACATTGGATCGGGCGACCCGGGAGTGGCGCACGTCGCCGACGATGGTCACCCGCAACCCGGCAAAGTCACTTCCCGTCGCCAGTCCGAGCGCGCGCCGGATCGTGTAGCAGTCAAGGAGCGCCTGGGTCGGGTGCTCGTGCTGGCCGTCGCCGGCGTTGATCACGGCGGCATCGACCCACTTTGCAACAAGTGCCGGAGCACCCGAGGAGGGATGCCGGATCACCATCGCGTCCACGCCCATCGCATCGATCGTCTCGACGGTGTCCCTGAGCGACTCGCCCTTGGTCACCGAGGAGGTCGCAGCCGTGAAGGTCATCGTGTCTGCGGACAGGCGCTTCGCGGCGGTCTCGAATGAGAGGCGAGTCCGCGTCGAGTTCTCGAAAAACAGCGTCGCGACGGTCTTCCCGCGAAGGGTCGGCACCTTCGGAATCGGCCGTTCCGAGATCTCCTCGCAGGCCTCCGCGAGCTCGAGCACCCGCTGGATGCCCTGAGCCCCGAGATCCTCGATGGTGAGCAGTCCCTCGGTCATGAGGCCTCCTCCGCGTAGCCACCGAGCGAGACGCCGTCGGAGGTGACCATGACGAGCTCGTCGCGCCTTGTTGGCAAGTTCTTTCCTACGAAATCTGGACGAATGGGCAACTCGCGGTGGCCGCGATCGATCATCACTGCGAGCTGCACGGCTCGTGCCCTGCCGTGATCGGCCAACGCATCGAGCGCGGCGCGAACTGTTCGCCCGGTGAAGAGCACGTCGTCGACGAGGACGACTACCTTTCCGGTCAGGTCCACTGGCACCTTGGTGACGCTGTTCGGCAGCACCGACCTAGTGCCGATGTCGTCGCGGTAGAACGAGACGTCGAGACTTCCGAGCGGAACTTCGCGACCGTCTATCTCGACGAGCAGCTTGGCGATATCTGCAGCGAGTGGGGTGCCACCCGCTGCCAGACCGATCACCACAAGGTCGTCGGTGCCGTGGTTGCGCTCCACGATCTCATGGGCGATTCGACGAAGCGCTCGTCGGACGTCGTCAGCCGACATCACGGTCGATTTCGCAACAAAGGCGCGACCCGCAGGTCGCGCCAGCTCAAGATCGCGTTCGCCCAATTTGGGTCCTTCCGTCCGTATGGGCCTCACGGAACCCATTTCACGTCCGCCCCAAGCATAGCAAAACCAGGCTCCGCGAACCCTCGGGAATACGCTCCAAACCCGTCAAATACACCGTGCCACCTGACTCGGTTACTGCGCGTCGCGATGGTCTAGCTGGTTGCCCGACAGCTATAACCCGAGCAGTCGTGCCCTACGATGACCAGCGATCAACGCCGGCTCGAACAATCGATGCTGGCACGAGCCGCCCGACAACGAGCGGCGCCACGGAGGACCGATGAGCGACGAACTCTACGTAGCCACTGATGCGGCAGGGACCGAACACGCCGCTTTGGGTCGGATCGAGTGGGCACTTCCGCGAGATGGCGTCGCGACGGACATCACGCCCGGCGCGACGCTCCTGCTTCGCCGCGCCGACGCGCTGCTCGAGGATCTCGACGAGAGGATTTTTCGCGCCACCTCCGACGAGAAAAAGCCGCTGTCCGCCATAGGCACACTCGAAGTCACCACCGCCCGGCTCGTGTCGGAGACGTCGTGGAATGCGACATCGGCTACGAGCTTCGCGCTTGGCTGTGCACGACATCTCCTGAGCGAGGTCGGAGATGTCGCGCTTCCAGATGGCACGTCGCTGACAACAACTCTCGATGATGCCCAAAACGTTCTCGACGGGGTCTCATCTGACGCCGTGCCGCGGCTCGACTACCTCGCACGCGTCAGAGCGCTCAGACGACTGAAACACGCGCGCAGAGAAATCGCCGGGCAGTCGCTCGAAGCCCTTGCCGAGGACGACCAAAAGGATGTCGATGCACTCGACGACCCTGCGTACGAGAAACTCGCGCCGATCACCGACGCCGTGCTTGCAGCTATCGAGGCGCTGCGGCACCACGTCTATCCGCACCTGTACATGCAGGCCGAAGACGCTTACGAGGAACGACTCGAGCATGAGGTCGAGGACCGGGCAACCCTGCTCTCGGTCCCAACCATTGTGCCCTCGCCGTTCGGTTCAGTCATGTTCGGCGGCGGCCCAAATATCGAATACGACCCCGCTTGGGTAAGCGCGCGCGAGGCAGCCCGCCACGCGCGAATGGTTATCAAGGACCTGAACGGTCCCACAGCCGAAGCCGAGGAACTGAAGTGGCAGGCCGGCACCTTGGAGCAAGTGCTCAACTCCTGACGGCGAGATCCTCCGCCGAGTACGAGTCGCACCGGCTCGCTTTTGCACCTCCACCTTACGCGACGACGCGGGAATCCGGCCTTTCGCCCGTCCTCTGCACCCTGTTCAGGGGTGCTGCCACGAGGTAAGCGGGTGCGGTCACCCACCTCTGCTGCCCTCGTTTAAGCGACGACAATCGACATGTACCAATCTGTCAATGCTCTCGGAGGTGCTTCGTCAGTTGAGCCAGGTCCTCCGAGTTGCCTGGTATCGGTTCCGGGTCACGTTCCACCATCGATGGGGCGGGTACCTGAGTGTGGCGGTGCTGATCGGACTCGTAGGTGGGCTCGCAATGGCATCGGTTGCCGGCGCCCGACGAACGCAGTCATCGTTCCCGACGTTCCTCGCTAGTACCAACTCTTCTGCGATGACCGTCTTCACAGGTCCGCTGCCAGTGCCCCTCATCGCCCGACTGCCAGGCGTGAAGCGAGTCGAGAGCCTGACCGTGCTGAATGCGGCCGAATTGGGCTCGAATGGAGCTCCGATCGCGCCGAGCGGCTTCGGCAGCTCGATCGCGCCGATCGGAAGCGTCAACGGCTTGTTGTTCAACCAGGACCGCGTAACCGTCGTCGATGGTCGCATGGCCGATCCAAGCCTCGCCGACCAGATCGTCGTTACCGAGGCCGCCGCTCGCCCGCTCGGACTACACGTGGGCCAGAGGATCTCGGTGGGCTTTTACACCAATGCCCAGACTGGGCGACCCGGGTTCGGGACCGCCGCGGTCCAGCCCCACGTTCGGATCGACGTCACGGTGGTCGGGATCGTCGTATTGAACAGCGCGGTCGTCCAAGATGACGCGTCGCGCTCGATATCGGCGCTCGTGGTCTTCACCCCTGCCCTTACTTCGCGCCTCGCGGGGTGTTGCGGTGACGGACTTACGCAATTTGGAATTCAGATTCAACCGAATCACGGCAACGTCACCACGGTCGAGAGTGAGATCGAGCATCTTCTGCCGGCAGGTTCCGGCTTCTACGTCACCGACACCGCGGACCTCGAATCTGAGGCACAACAAGCAATCCAACCCGAGGCCTTCGCCCTTGGTGTGTTCGGAGGGATCGCAACCCTCGCAGCACTCGTTATCGCCAGCCAGGTCATCGGCCGTCAACTGCGTCGTGACGACGACGATCTGGCTACGTTGCGAGCTCTCGGTGCCGATCCCGCGATGACAATCAGCGACGGTTTGGTTGGCATTCTTGGCGCGATCGTCGTCGGCGCAGTCTTGGCGGCCGCCCTCGCGGTGAGTCTCTCACCGCTTTCCCCAATAGGCCCCGTGCGGGCGGTGTATCCAAGCCCTGGGGTCTTCTTGGATTGGACGGTGCTCGGATTCGGAGTTCTGGCACTCGTAGTAGTGCTCGCCTCGGTCGCCTGTCTCTTGGCGTACCGACAGACGCCGAACCGGCTCTCGTCGAGCCACGGGGGTACTGAGCGGAATGCTCGGGTGCATCGGGTCGGCGCCGCCCTCGGACTGTCAACCCCTGCGCTCATCGGGGTCAAGTTCGCCCTGAGTTCGGTTCGCGCGAGGAATGCGGCTCCTGTGCGCTCGGCGATCGTGGGCGCTGCGATGGCGCTCATCGTCGTCATCGCCACGGTCACGTTCGGGGCCAGCTTGAACAACCTCATCTCACATCCAGCGCTCTATGGCTGGAACTGGAACTACGAGCTGAACACGCCCGAGGGTGGTGGCTATATCTCAGAGCACCAGGCTGCGCAGCTCCTCGACCACACTCCGGACGTCGCCGCGTGGACGGGGGTCTACTTCGACTCGTTGCGGGTCGACGGTCTCACCATCCCGATCATCGGCGAGAACCCGGACGCGTCAGTTGGGCCGCCTCTGCTTTCGGGACACGCTCTCGAAGCTCCGAACCAGATCGTTCTTGGCACAACGACCCTTGCCGAACTGCACAAACGAGTGGGCGACACGGTGGAAGCGAGCTACGGAACGATCACCAAACGCACCGTCCTTCGAATCGTCGGGACGGCCACAATGCCAGCTGTCGGTCCCGGATTAGGTCTTCACCTCTCAATGGGAACAGGGGCGTTGGTCTCCGACCTCCTCATTCCCGCCGATGTCCGCAACCCCACGACCGGGCCACCCGGACCAGCCGCCATTTTCGTCCGGCTCCGGACCGGCGCCAACCCGGCGGCTTCTCTGGCTTCACTTCGGCGAATCGACACGGCCCTCGACGCTGATTCAAATGCGGCGCCGATGTCGGTGTTGTCCGTCCAGCGCCCCGCCGACATCGTGAACTACCGCTCGATGGGGTCGACTCCGGTGATCCTCGGCGCCGGGCTGGCTGTTGGAGCCGTAGTCGCCCTCGGCTTAACTCTGCTCGCTTCCGTCCGGCGTCAGCGCCGCGATCTCGCGATGTTGAAAACACTCGGGTTCACGCAGCGTCAGCTGGCGGCCGTCGTCGCCTGGCAGTCGAGCGTCGCTGCTGTTGTTGGGATTCTCTTTGGTGTCCCGCTCGGAATAGTTGTCGGGCGATCGCTTTGGGACCTGTTCGCCCACGAAATCAGTGCTGTGCCCGCGCCGAGTGTTCCGGTGTTAGCGATCGCACTAATCGTCGTCGGGGCGCTGGTGCTCGCCAACCTGGTTGCTTTCGTCCCAGGGCGTATTGCCGCTCGGACGTCGACGGCACTGATGCTTCGAACGGAGTGAACGCGTCGTCTCCCCCAACTTCCAGCCCGAACGGAGGACGTTCGGCGAACCGGCCTTTACCATCGCCGCTCCCGCGTTCTGCGCTCGGCAGGCCGACTCAGCAGGCTTTGACGAGCGCATGGAACAGCCGATGATCCACGCCAGCTTCGGGGTGGGACTGCACGCCCACCATGAAGGGCATCGAGAGATCCTCGACACCTTCAATGACGCCGTCTGCTGAGGTCGCCGAGACGGTCAGGCCTGCTCCCAGCCGGTCGATCCCTTGGTGATGCGAGCACTCGACTGCAACGGACTGGTCTCCGAGGATGCCGGCCAGACGAGAGGATGAGACCACGTCGATCTGAACGGCTGCGAAGTGACCCGGCGCACCAGCGTGGCGATCACTCCCGACCACGTCGGGCAGATGCTGATGGAGCGTCCCACCTCGCGACACGTTGAGGACCTGCACGCCCCGACAGATCGCAAGCACCGGAATCCCCCGGCGCTCAGCGGCTTTTAACACGGCGAACTCGAACGCATCCCGGCGCTGGCTCGCAGGTCTGGTCATCTCATGTGGCGCCGCACCGTAGCGTCTCGGATCGACGTCGGGACCGCCGATCAAGATGAGCGCGTCCACGCGTTCAACCACGGCCTCGGCGTCCTCGACCGCTGGTAATGCGATTGGGATGCCGCCTCCGGCGATCACCGCGTCGATGTAGTTCTGCGGCACGAGCGTCGCCGGGGCGTTCCAGGCGCCCCAGGACACCACCGGGTCGTAGGAGGTCACCCCAATGATCGGCGCGGCCATCTACAGCGGCGTCACATACGCATCGGAGATGCCGCCATAGGCAACCGACGCAGCCGCGTACATCGGAGTCACGCTTCCCCCGTCGGCGACGCCGACCTGTACAAACGTCCGGTTGATCTCTGTCGCGAGCGGTGCACCGTGCTCCTCGGAGAGGTCAGCTACGACAAAATTCGCCGCCTCGGCCGCGAAGCGCAGTGCACTCGCCCGCCCGATGCCACTCGCCGCACCGGTGATCACTGCAACCTCTCCGTCGAGTCGGCCCATCACTCCTCCATCGAGATAAGGACGTTCTTCTCTTTACTGAACGCAAGTAGCGCGTCGCGTCCGAGCTCTCGCCCGATCCCCGACTGCTTGAGCCGCCGAAGGGGTATAAAACCGCACCGACGAGGTCGAGTTAACCGACGGCGCCCCAGATTCAACGGCGCGGGCAACCATGAACACTCTCCTCAGATCTCTAGTCCGGTTGCCTGAGTTCACCCATCGCAAGTGCGCTCAAGACGAAATCGCCCCGCCCACGAGCCCATTTTGAAGCGACAAGTGATCGCTGCCCGAAGCGTCGCAGCAGGAGGTGGCACTGTCAAGAGTCCGGGCGACACGTATCGCGAAGTTCTCTAAACCTTCATGAGATTGAGCCTTGACACGAGCTCAGTCGTCAATTCAGCGCTCGCCGCGGCGACCCGAGTTCGTCGCGTCCTATCGCGATACCGCTCGCAACCGGCTCTAGCGCAGCTCGAGCTCGTCCCCCTCGTAGGTGACAGCGATCGGATCCAGCACGACCGACTTGTCACCGTCTTCAACTACCCCTGCGACCAACGCCCGGTGCCCGAGGGCCTCGGCCAGAGTGACTACGTCGGCCCCTGAGCCCTTCCCCACATAACACGCGAATCCCACACCCATGTTGAGCGTGGCGTAGGCCTCCTTCGGCCCGAGACCACCTCGATCTGCGACGAAGGCGAGCACTTCGGGTACGTCGGGCAGGGTCTCGATGACATAGCGAAATTCCCTGTTCGGGCGCATCAGCTTTCGCAGACCATGACCGGTCACGTGACTGAGATAGTGCACGGGCAGGTGAGCCTTGAGCATCGCAGCGACCAGGCGGACGTAGATGACCGATGGATCCAACGCCGCGTCGCCGAGCTGCCGGCCAGAGGGAAGTGCCCCGGTCAGGCCGCCAGGGAGGTTGCCCGCCACGAGTCGCACGAGCGAGGCGCCGTTGGCATGCAGGCCCGACGATGCGATGAGCACGATCTCGTCGCCTGGTCGAAGCGCCTCCCCGAGGATGGGCTCTGTAGCGTCGGGGATCCTGCCGATGGCCGCTCCGGCGAGATCGATCTCGTTTGGCGCTATTAGACCCGAGAGCGTCGGAGACTCTCCCCCGCCCCAGGTCGCGTCTGCATCTCCACAGCCGCGAACCCAGCCGGCGATGAGCGAGGTATGGCGAGTGCCGGCGTAGAACGAAGCTGCTCCCGTGGCGAAGTACGCGTTGACCACAACCGGCAGCGCACCGACGCATACGCAGTCGTTGACAACTGCGGCCACCGTGTCGTACCCGATCGCATCGAAACGATCGACACCGGTCGCGTCGAGGTAGGCACTCGCCAGCATCGACTTCGTGCCGAGACACTCGAGCACGAATCCAAGCCGGAGCGGTCCGATGTTGACCACCGCAGCGGACTCGCCCCGAGATCGCTCGTCTAACGAGCCGCCGTGGAGAAACGAGTAATCGCTTGTCCCTGCGGCAGCGGTGATCGCCGCACGTTTCGCCGCATCGAGCGTCTGGTAGTCCACACCTGCCGCCTCGTACGCCGAGGGTTCCTCGGTGCTCATTCGGCCCGACCCGGCGCCGGACGAACGTTCGCCGCGATCGCGGCCAGAACGCCATTCACGAAACGACCGGAGTTCTCCGTGGAGTACGACTTCGCAAGCTCGACAGCCTCATCGAGCACGACTGCAGTCGGGACGTCGGCCCTGGCCAACAGCTCAAAGGTCGCCAGGCGCAACAGCTGTCGATCGACTACCGGCATGCGGTCGAGCGCCCACTCTTTGGAGTGACGCACAATCAGATCGTCAATCTCGCCTGCGAGCTCGACGACGCCGCGGATCAGCTCGGTCGCGTACTGCTCGGGCTGGACCTGCAGCTCGACGAGCAGCAAGTCGGGAGTCACACCCTTCGACTCGGCCTCATAGAGCAGCTCGAGCGCACGTTCTCGCGAGCGCCGCCGTGCCCCTGGCGCGAGCGCCGCGCCGGGTCGGCCAACAGAAGTCACGCCCTCGTCAGGTACTCGCCGGATCGCGTGTCCACTTTGATGCGATCCCCTGGATTTACAAAGAGCGGCACCTGCACCACGTGACCGGTTTCGAGCGTCGCGGCCTTGCGCGCCCCAGAGACTCGGTCGCCTTGGACGCCCGGCTCGGTGTCCGTGACGACGAGCTCGACCGCGGCTGGAAGATCCACGTCGACGACTTCGTCGCCGTACATCTGCATCACCGCCGAGTCACCCTCTTTCAGGTACGCCTCGGCGCCGCCGAGGGTGGGCTGATCGAGCGTGAGTTGATCGAACGAGACGTTGTCCATGAAGACGAACTGCGATCCGTCGCGGTAGAGAAACTGCATCTCTCGCTTGTCGATCATGGCCTGCTCGACCTTTTCGTCAGAACGGAAAGTCCGTTCGACGACTGCCTTGTTTCGCATGTTGCGGAGCTTGGTCCGCACGAATGCGCCGCCCTTCCCAGGCTTGAAGTGCTGGAACTCGACTACCGAGAAGAGACCGTCGGGCAGGTCGATCGCCATGCCATTCTTTAGATCATTCGTAGATAACGCCATCAGAGGATGTAGTCCTTGGTCGACATGGTCAGGGGTCGGCAGCCGGAATCGGTCACGAGGAGCGTGTCCTCGATTCGCACTCCCGCTCGTCCGGCGACATATGCGCCGGGCTCGACGGTCACGACGGTGCCGGATGCGAGGATATCAGTGGCGCTCGCTGCGACCGACGGGGCCTCATGGATGTCGAGTCCGACGCCATGCCCCGTCGAGTGCAAGAAAAGCTCGCCATACCCGGCCTCGGTGAGCGACTCGCGGGCGGCTCCGTCGACCGCTGCCCCGGACGCTCCGGGCACCACCGCAGCGACACCGAGTCGCTGTGCGACCGCTACAGCACTCACCAAATGGGCATCTTCCTCGCTCGGCTCACCGATCGAGAAGGTCCTCGTCATGTCCGACCGGTAGCCGTCGACTGTCGACCCGAAGTCGACCACCACGAGATCACCACGTCGGATCACGCGATCGGTCGGTCGAGCATGCGGCATCGCTGAGTTCGGACCCGACGCGACGATCGTCTCGAACGCGGGGCCTTGGCCACCGCGCTGGCGCATCGCGTACTCGAGCTCTGCAGCGAACTCCGTCTCCGTCGGACCCTCGATCAGTCGATTCTTTACGCTCGAGAGCGCCTCGTCCGCGACAGCGCAAGCGGCCGCGATCCGCGCCTGCTCGCCTGGGTCCTTGACGATTCGGAGGCGCTCGACGATCCCGGTTGTCGCGACGAGCTTGTCGCCGAGCGCGTCGGTGAATCGCTTCACCGACGACCACGTGACGTTGTTCGCCTCGAGGCCAACCGCGCTCGAGGTTCGACACAGCAGTTTGATCGCGTCGAGCTGCACGCCGCCTGCTCCGATGACTATCTCGGCGGCGACGCCCGCCGCTTCGAGCTGATCGGCAGATTGATCGCGATAACGGCCATCGGTGGTGAGCAGCGTGGCTGACGGGGTCACGACGAGGAGCGCGGCAGATCCTGTAAATCCCGTCAAGTAACGGATGTTCTCGAGCTTGGTGACGATGAGCGCGTCGCAGCCGGCGGATTCGAGTTTGGAGACGACCTTGGCAACCCTGCCGGCTACATCAAGCGGTGGGAGCGCGCTCAGATCAGGAGCTGCACTCATTGCCGAGTCCACTACGCGCCCGACTGCAACATCGACGCGACTGCATTCACCGCTAACTCATAGCCGAGCGCCCCGAATCCAACGATGGCTCCAGAGACAACCGGCGAAAGGACGGACGTATGACGGAAGGGCTCTCGAGCATCGGGATTGGAGAGGTGCAGTTCGACGACGGGGCCTTCGAAGCTAGCGATCGCATCGTGGAGCGACCATCCGTAGTGGGTCACCGCTCCGGCGTTGACGATGATCGCCGCAACTCGTCCCCTCGCACGATGGACCGCGGTCACCAGATCGACCTCGGCGTCGGACTGGAAGTGTTCGAGCTCGAGCCCAACCCCTGACGCCGTCGCGGTCGCGCGCGCGACGTGATCGGCAAGTGTTGCGGTCCCGTAGACCTCCGGCTGTCGCTCACCAAGCAAACCCAGGTTCGGACCAGACAGCAGCAACACGATCGGCGCCATCAGCGCACACCGCCCTCGCCAGAGGTCGACGACCCAGGACCAGATAGTGCGAAGGCCGCACGTATCGAATCGGCGCTCACATCAGGGACGATCTCACATCCGGCGCGCGAGTCGAGAATGAAGGTGAGGCTGTTCGTAGCCTTCTTGTCCCGTGCCATTCGGACGAGCACCTCCTCGACGTCGATGCCCGCAGGTATCTCGGTCGGCAACCCGTAGGCGCCGAGAACCGCAAGATGTCGGCGAACCTGGGCTGCGTCGATCCTGCCGAGCCCTTCGGCTAGGCGCGCGGCGAAGGCGATGCCAATGGAGACCGCCTCGCCGTGGCGCAGGTCGATGCCGTCTCGACCGGGTCCATCTGCAAAGCCCGCCGCCTCGAGCGCGTGCGCGAGCGTGTGTCCGTAGTTCAGCAGCATCCGACGAGCGCCTTCGCGCTCGTCCTCGGAAACCACCTCGGCCTTTAGCTGGACACAGGCTTCGACGGCGTCAGTGATCGACATCGACGCGAGATTGTCCACGCCCAAAAACGCGTACTTCGCCATTTCGCCAAGACCTGAGCGCCACTCGCGATCCGGCAGCGTCGTCAAAGTGTCGGTGTCACAGATCACCGCCGCGGGTTGCCAGAACGCCCCGATCAGATTCTTGCCCTCGGGGATGTTGACCGCGGTCTTGCCCCCGACCGCGGCGTCGATCTGGCCGAGGAGCGTCGTTGAAACGTTCACGTACGCCATGCCCCGGTGATAACAGGCCGCCGCGAAGCCCGCTGCATCGGTCACCACGCCGCCGCCGACGGCCACGATCACGTCGGCGCGCGTTAGGCCGAAGGTCGCGAATTCGCGGCAGAGGCGCTCGACCGTGGCGATGGACTTCGCCGATTCGCCGTCGCCGATGTAAAACGTCGCGGATTCGATGCCCGGATCAACGGTGATCCCGATCTGTTCCTGCGTGACGATCGCCGCTCGTTTCGCCGTGGCGGGGATCACCTCTCGGAGTCGTCCGAGGACGCCTGGTCCGATGAGCACCGGGTAGCTTCGCGAACCGAGCGGCACCGTCACCTCTCTGGTCAGCGCCGCGACAATGCGTTCGACGATGGCCTCGGGGGAGTAGCCGTCAACATCGACGACGAAGTCAGCGAGCTCTTCATAACGCGCTCGCCGGGGATCGTGCAGCTCTGCGAGCTCCTCATCCACCTCGCCGACGATCGGCCGAACCGGGTCATCAGCGATGCGGCTTACAAGCGTCGTCGTGCTCGCACGGAGGTAGACGGTCGTCGCACCTTCGCTGATCACCTTTTTAGTTGCATCGTCGTCGACGACGCTTGCTGCCGCGGCGATCACCGCAGGCAACGGCGTAGCGAGCGCCTGTTGGACGAGGTCGGCCTCGACGGCGTGCAGTGCGTCACGTCCCGACGCGACAAGCAGCGACTTGGCACTAAGCCCCTGCTTTTGCAGCTCGAAGTCACTGTCGATGAAGGGTCGACCGAGCCGCGTGGCGAGCAGGCCACCGACGGTTGTCTTGCCGCTACCCATCGCACCTAGTAGCAGGACGTGCTCACGAAGCGCGGGGCCCATGATTGCCTTTCGATCCAGAGAGTCGAAGCTACGCGGCGCGAGCGACGATGTCGCTACTTCTTGGCCGCTTCGAAATACGGGTTCGAACCATCCTCATGTGCGGTCACATCCACAATCTCGGTGATCTCAGGAATCGCGTCCTGGATCGCCACCGAGATGCCCTGACTGAGCGTCACTGCCGCCATGCCACAGCCCTGACAGCCACCAGAGAGTCGGAGGAACGCCGTGCCCGCTTCGACCGCCACGAGATCAGCTCGGCCACCGTGTGCCGCGATCTGCGGATTGATCTGGGATTCGAGGATCTCTAGTACCGCCAGTTCGATCGGGCTCGAGAGGTCGCTCGTTGGAGCCTGCCGGTAGCCGGGCGGCGGTGCAGGCGTGTTGGGATTGATCATCACGAGACCGTCGTCACCAACATCGAGGGTCGCGCCATGTACGAACTCGATGCTTTGTGCGGCGACGATCACCGAGAGCGTCCGAAGCTCGATCCTGGCGTCGCGAGGACTGGCATCGGCTAGGGCCTCGAACCACATGTCATAGGTGTAGACGCCGTCTTTCTCGCCGTTCACCTCGAGGAAGAGGGCTAGTCGATCGGGCTCGGACTCTGCCGCGCGTGCCTCTACGAGAAGTTCCTCTGCATCCGGCGTCACCTCGAGTACCGGCCCGGTGCGGAGCTGTTCAGCTTGGAAGACGCTCATGGCTTCATGTTACGGGGCATTCGGGGTCGATTATCGCGCGAAGTGCTCGGATTGGCCCCTTGCGGCGTCATGATGGAGGGCGTGCCGACCGTTCTGCTGATCCTCCCGAGCGCCACGTACCGTGCGCCGGAGTTCCTTCAAGCAGCAGCCGAGCTTGGTGTGACCGTGGTCGCGGGGTCCAATGCCCCGTCTGCGCTCGCCCCGATCATGGGTGAGCGCTACATCGAGTTGGATCTCGACGATCCGCTCGCCGCGGCTGAAGCAATCGTCGATCTCGACCGCAGCATGCCGCTCGACGCCGTCGTCGGCGTCGACGATCAAGGTCTCCTCACCGCGGCCCTCGCGAGCGAGCGCCTCGGCCTTGCGGCCAACCCACCTGCGGCGATTGCCGCGACGCGGAACAAAAGCGACCTCCGGAGCCTCCTTGACAACAGCGAGGTCCAACAGCCGCGTTTCGAAGTGCTCGATCGAAACGCCCCCTCTATCGCGGCAGATGTCGCCGCCGCCGCTCAACGAATCGGCTACCCAGTCGTCATCAAGCCGTCCAATCAGGCCGCCAGCAGAGGCGTCATCCGCGCCAACAACGACGAAGAGGCACGAGCAGCAGGAACGAGAATCGATGCAATGCTGCAAGCAGATGGCGACAGTGGCGCTGTCTTGCTCATCGAGAGCTTCATCCCTGGCGACGAGATCGCGATCGAGGCAATCCTCACGAAGGGCCGACTTCGCGTGCTTGCGAACTTCGACAAGCCCGACCCGCTCGATGGGCCGTTCTTCGAGGAGACCATCTACGTCACGCCCTCGCGCGTCGATCCACGCGTACTTAAGGACTCGGCCCGACTGATCGAGCAGGCCTGTCTCGCAATCGGGCTCGTGGACGGACCAGTCCACGGCGAGGTCCGCCTCTCTCTTGATCCGTCGACGCCGACCGGCGTGTCGCCGGTCTTGATCGAGGTGGCCGCGCGGACCATCGGTGGCCGCTGCGCGCAGACACTCTCATTCTCTAGAGGTCGAAGCCTCGAGGCGATCGTGCTCGAGCATGCGCTCGGGCGAAGCTCGGAGTCCCCCCACCAGACGATCGGCGCGAGCGGTGTGATGATGCTGCCGATACCTGGATCGGGTCGACTCGTCGAGATTCGCGGTCGCGACCGCGCGCTCGCCACACCCGGCGTCACCGCGCTCGAGATCTCGATCGCACCCGGCAAAGAGATCCGGGCACTCCCCGAAGGCAATCGTTATCTCGGCTTCCTCTTCGCTCGTGGACGAACGCCGGCAGATGTCGAGCATTCGCTCCGAGCGGCCCACGCCGAGCTCGAGATCGTTATCGAAGCCTCCGCGGCAGAGCTCGACCATCTGCGAGCCGAGGTGGCATAGGGGTGGCCCGGCTTCTCCTGCTGTCCACCTACGAGCTCGGTGAGCAACCGCTTGGTATCGCGGTGCCCGCAGCACTGCTCGGCGCGGTAGGTCACGACGTCACTGCGACCGACCTCGCTATCGACGGCTGGCCGGCACGTGGTTCGGGCTCGGTCGACGGCGTTGTCTGCTCCGTGCCGATGCACACCGCACTCCGACTCGCACTCGCGGCGATCGATCGGGTGCGGCTCGAGAACCCGCAGACGCCGATCGCGCTACTCGGGCTCTACGCACCGGTCGCGCAGCGGCTCGGAATGCTTCGTCCAGGCGACCTCGCCTCGACCGGTGTCGATCCAAGTGAGCTCCTCACGTGGGCGAGCCAGCTCGGCAAGCGCCTACTCCTTGCAACGACCCAGGAGGGCCTGCTGCCTCGGCGCGACCTGCTCCCCCCACTCGACCGCTACGCGCACCTCGAACAAGACGGTGTGGAGGTACTCGTCGGAGCCGTCGAGGCAACGACCGGCTGCTCGCACCGCTGCCGGCACTGCCCCGTGCCGCTCGTCTATCACGGACGCTCCTACGCAGTGGATCTCGATCTCATCTTGGGCGACGTCGGTCAGCTGGTCGACCTCGGCGCGGGCCACATCCACTTCGCCGATCCAGACTTCTTGAACCGACCTCAGCACGCGAGGCGCGTCGCGGCCGCGATCGCGAGTGAGCATCCGGGCCTCAGCTTCGACATGACGGCGAAGGTCAGCCACCTGTTGCGCTACCGAGAGCTGCTGCCGGAATTCGCCGATGCCGGACTGACCTTTGTGATCTCGGCGTTCGAGTCAACAAGTGAGACGGTCCTCGAGCGTCTCGACAAGGGCCACTCCGGGGCCGACCTCGGCCTTGCCGTTGAGGCGCTTCGCGACGCGGGCGTCGAGCCGCGTCCGTCGCTGTTGCCATTCTCTCCCTGGACCACGAAGGGTGACCTCATCGAGCTGATGGACTTCGTCGCCGCCTACGACCTCGTCTGGAACATCGACCCGGTGCAGTACGCGATCCGCTTGTTGCTCCCGCCCGACTCCGTCCTCGTCGAGGATCCAGACCCCGCACTAAAGGCTGCGCTGATCGCCTACGACGCCGACGAGCTCGGCTTTACGTGGCAACACGCCGACCCGGTCCTCGACGAGTTGTGCTCGACGCTCACCGAACTGGTCGAACACGCGACCACGCTTGGCCTGCCGACCGATCTCGCCTACAGCCAAATCCGCGCCACGGTCTTCGACGCCCTTGGCGTCACTGATCCTGGGCTCCCGGACGCGAAGAGCACCGGTCGAGGCAGTGGCCCGAGTCGACCAAGACTCTCGGAGTCTTGGTTCTGCTGCGCGGAGCCGACCAAAGAGCAGTTCTCCCGGCTAGAAGCGGCTCAGCTGCCGAGCGTCGAACCCGTCGCGATCACGTTCGGCACCCGCCGAGGTCTATCGAAGCGGTGACCGCTGAGATCGACCCCACTCAAGCGAATTGGTCACGACGACCGATAGCGCTTGCGGGCTTCATGGGCGTTGGCAAGTCGTCAATCGGTCGGTCCCTCGCCGGGATGATCGACCGGCCCTTCGTCGACAGCGACAACGTCGTGGTCGAACGCCTCGGAATGAGTATCGCGGCAATGTTTCGCGCCGGCGGCGAGAAGCGTTTCCGCCAGATCGAGGCCGACGTCATCGAAGAGCTCGTGGCCGCCGTACCTCCGCGCGTGATCGCACTCGGAGGAGGCGCGCTCGGAAACGCAGCCACACTCGCGACGCTTCGCGATCGGGCGCTGCTCGTCCATATCCGACTCCCCTGGGAGGCCCTCGCGCCACTCATCCCGAAGCTGCGACGCGGCAGGCCTCTCCTTGAAACCTCGACGACCGAGGAGATCCACGAGCTCTTCGTCTCGCGCGACGAGCTCTACTCTGGGTGTCACCTGACCATCGAGCTTCGACGAGAGGGGGTTCACCGAAGTGCCACCTCGCTGCTGGCAGCGCTCGCCCCTTACGGCATCGAAGCGGCACCCAAGTTCGGGCCTAAGGCTCAGCTACCCTGAGTCGGTGGCCGCTACCGACAACGCACACGAGTGGGTCAGTTTCGAAGACGCCAAGGAAGAGCGCACCTGGCTCGTCGACGTCACGTTTCTCACCAGCAGGTGGAACTGCATATTCGGAAAGGGCTGTAAGGGGATCCTCGAAGAGGATGCCTCCGACCTCGTCCAGGGATGTTGCAGCTACGGCGCTCACTTCAGCGACGAAGCAGACATCGAGCGAGTCTCGGTCGCGGCGAGAAAGCTCCGAAGCGAGGAGTGGCAGTTCCGAGCTGACGGACTTCGCGACGGCTTCATCGAGGTTGTCGACGGTGCGACCAAGACCCGCCTCCATCACGACGCCTGCATCTTCTTGAATCGACCTGGTTTCGCCGGCGACCCAGGCTGTGCCTTCCACATCGCCGCTCGGCGCCAGGGCGTTCCGCACCTCAAGCTGCAACCCGAGGTCTGCTGGCAAGTTCCGGTGCGACGCGAGGACCTCGTGGACGAACTCGGTCACGTCACCTCGACGATCACGCAGTGGGACCGGCGACACTGGGGCGAGGCAGGCGAGGACTTCCACTGGTGGTGCAGCGAAGCGCCAGAGGCATTCGAGGGGCCAGAGCCGGTCTACGTCAGCCTCGCGCCAGAGCTCACCGAGCTGATGGGGAAGCGCAATTTCGCCGAGGTCCGCCGGTACTTAGACGAACGGCTAGCAGCTGGAGTTCTGCTCCCGCACCCGGTTGTGCGATCGAAAAAGCTCCCGGCCTGAGCGAGGCGACGCAAATAAGCGGAGCCGAGATTTAGGAGTCGGACCGCTCGACGGCATCGCTCTCTTCGGCGTCTTCGAGCTCCTCAGACTCGTACATGCACCAGGTCGCGTGGTCGTCCTCTGGGTCTGCACCACACTCTGGACATGGCTCGAGCGTCACCTCTACGGCACGTTTCA
>Ga0208357_1001107_pt1 | contig 20272 bp, 22 predicted proteins | sample NGESurdeep092012_6_FD_184487 | JGI IMG/M metagenome (GOLD analysis project Ga0208357, IMG submission 184487) | Arctic peat soil microbial communities from Barrow, Alaska - NGEE Surface sample F52-2 deep-092012 (SPAdes) | ecosystem: Environmental > Terrestrial > Soil > Wetlands > Peat ... | reverse complement strand
CCGCCGACGATATCTTGGCATCGATCAACCGCTTCTGCCGTCGAACACTCGACACCAACGCAAACCGTGCATAGGAACTTCAGAATCGGGACACTAGCGTGACCTGATCAGCGCCGACTCGACGCCAAGATCGTGGCGGCAAGGACGATGTCGTTCGGCCGATCGGCGATCGCCTGGCGCCGGCCCCCACCCAACCCTCCCCCGCCCGCGGGGGAGGGCTAAGAACAGAAACTCATTTAAGCCCTCCCCCGTTTACGGGGGAGGGTTGGGTGGGGGCCGACGCGGAGGAATGCTTGCTGCCTGGGTTGCCCTGCTCATCCGCGCGGCGCCGGCGAACCCATCAATAGAAGCGCGGAATCGGTCCGTTGTGCGGCGTCATCCGATCGGCGAGGTCGAACATCAGTTCGTCGATATAGCACCAGCCCCAGCCCTCCGGCGGATCATAGCCTTCAATGATCGGGTGGTGCGTTGCGTGGAAATGCTTGGTCGCATGCTGGTTCGTCGAATCGTCGCAACAGCCGACATGGCCACAGGTCCGGCAGAGACGCAGATGAACCCATTCGTCGCCGCTCTTCAGGCATTCCTCGCAGCCGAGGGCGCTGGGGGTGACATCGCGGATTCCGGCCATATGGGTGCAATGCGTGGACACGGATCGCGCCTCCGTTGGAATTTTCCCGACCCGGCAAGCCTATTCCATTCGTCCGAGAATGTCCCCAATCCTCGATATTCGCGGCGACTCTGACTTCAAACGGGCGGCGCGCGCGCTTACATTCATCATCGCCATGAACACCGACGCATCCCAGCCGATCCGGCTCGACGATTATCGCCCGCCCGCCTTTCTGATCGACGAGGTGAGCCTCGATTTCGATCTTGACCCGCACGCGACGCGCGTCAAGGCGCGGCTCACTGTCCGACGCAACGGCAACCACGCCGAGCCGCTGCGGCTCAACGGTGAGCGGCTGACGCCGATCGCCATCGCGATCGACGGGCGCCGTCTCGGCCCCGCCGAATACACGATCGACGACGAATTTCTGACCGTGTCGGGGGTCCCCGATGCGTTCACGCTAGAGACCGAGGTCGAGATCGATCCCGCCGCCAACACCGAATTGAGCGGCCTTTATTTGTCGGCGGGCCGGTTCTGCACCCAGTGCGAGGCCGAGGGCTTTCGCCGGATCACCTGGTTCCCCGACCGGCCGGACGTGCTCGCCCGCTATACCGTGCGCGTCGCCGCGCCGCGCGCGCTCCACCACCTTCTGTCCAACGGCAATCTGGTGGAATCGGGCGAGTTGCCCGATGGGCGGCATGTCGCGGTGTGGCGCGATCCCTTCCCCAAGCCTTGCTATCTCTTTGCCCTGGTGGCCGGCGAACTCGACGTGCTGGGCGACCGGTTCACCACCATGAGCGGCCGCGACGTGACGTTGCGCATCTTCGTCGATCCCGGCATGGCGCCACGCGCCGCCTATGCCATGGACAGCCTGAAACGCGCGATGCGCTGGGACGAGACGGCATTCGAGCGCGAATACGATCTCGATCTCTTCATGATTGTCGCGGTGCGCGATTTCAATTTCGGGGCGATGGAGAATAAGGGCCTCAACATCTTCAATTCATCCGTCCTGCTGGCCGACCCCGCGACCGCGACCGATGCCGACTATGAGCGCATCGAGACCGTGGTCGCGCACGAGTATTTTCACAATTGGACCGGCGACCGGATCACCTGCCGCGACTGGTTCCAGCTTTGCCTGAAGGAAGGGCTGACGGTGTTCCGCGACCGTGCCTTCTCGGCCGATCAGCGCGGTCACGCCGTGCAGCGCATCAAGGACGTGAAGGCGCTGCGCGCGCGCCAATTCGCCGAGGATGCCGGGCCGCTGGCGCATCCGGTGCGGCCATCGAGCTATCTGAAGATCGACAATTTCTATACCGCGACGATCTATGAAAAAGGCGCGGAGGTGATCCGGATGCTGTCCATCCTGCTGGGCGAACAGAATTTCCGCGCCGGGATGGATTTGTATTTCGAGCGCTGGGACGGCCATGCCACCACGGTCGAAGCCTTCATCGCGTGTTTCGCCGACGCGTCGGGGCGCGATTTGACCGATTTTTTTGCCTGGTACGAGCAAGCCGGCACCCCGCGCCTCGACATCACCGCGCGCTATGACGAGGCGGCGCGCGCGCTCGACCTGACGCTACGCCAGTCCACCGCGCCGACCCAGGGCCAGCCGGTGAAGCGCGCACTGCCGATCCCGATCGCGTTCGGCCTGCTCGACGAGGAGGGCCGCGCGCTGCGCGACACCGAGATGATCGTGCTCGACACGCCGGAGCGGCACGTTCGTCTCGATGGCATCGAGCGCGCCCCCGTGCTCTCGGCGCTGCGCGGCTTTTCCGCCCCGGTCAACCTCGTGACGGATGCGCCGGCCAAGGACGGCTATGTGCTGCTGGCCGCCGATCCCGACCTGTTCAATCGCTGGGAGGCCGGCCAGACCCTCGCCCGCGACCTCATCCTCGCGCACGCGCGCGGCAACCCCGACGAGCTGGGCGAGGAGCGTTTCGCCGAGGCGGCGGGCCGCGCCCTCGCCGACCAGTCCGCCGCGCCGGCGTTCAAGGCGCTGTTGCTGACCCTGCCGTCGGAATCCGATCTGGCGCTGGCCTGGAACGGCGCCGATCCCGCCGCGATCCACGATGCCCGCGAGGCACTGCGGCGGCGCATGGCGACGCACCTCGACGAGACGCTCGGTCATATCATCGGCGCGGCGCGGGAGACCGGCGCCTATTCCGCCGGCGCCGAGGCGGCGGGGAAGCGCGCGTTGCGCAACGCCGCGCTGGACCTGTTGGCGGCCGACCCGACCGCGCGCAATCGCGAGCGCGCGCGGCGCCATTTCCAGGCGGCCGACAATATGACCGACGCCATCGCCGGCCTCGGCGCGCTGATGCTGCTCGGCGGCGCGGAAGCCGAGGCGGCGCTCGCCGCGTTCCACGACCGATGGCAGGACGAGCCGCTGGTGGTCGACAAATGGTTCGCCATCCAGGCGCGCGACCCGCGCGAAGGGACGCTACAGCGCGTGATCGCCCTGACCGCGCATCCGGCGTTCGATGCGAAAAACCCGAACCGGCTGCGGGCCTTGGTACAGACCTTCGCCGGTGCCAATCCGGTCCGGTTCCATGATCCAAGCGGCGCCGGCTATCGTTTCCTCGCCGATCAAATCCTGACCGTCGATGCCATCAATCCGAACACCGCCGCGCGGCTGGTTCAGCCGTTGAGCGATTGGGCGCGCTATGATCCGGCGCTGGGCCGGCTGATGCGCCAACAGCTTGCGCGCATCGCCGCGACGCCCGGCCTGTCGAAGAATGTCGCCGAACTCGTCACGCGCTCGCTGGAGGCGGACCGTCGTTGATACTTTCCCGCTCCCCTTCAGGAACCAACGCGACGCCGCCGCCATTGGTGATATGCGCCGGCGCGGCGCCGACGCGAACGCAGGGGAAGCGATATGAGTGAGGCAACCAGGATGCCAGGCGTTCTCAAGGACGCCTACGATTCCGCCAGCCGAAAATCGCGCGCCGCGCGGGGCCGGGTGGACGATGCCGGCCAGGGCATGTCGAGCATGCTCCACGAGCTTGCCAATGCCACGCGCGACCAAATCCGAAGCAACCCGCACCGGGCACTGGCGATCGCGCTGGGCGTCGGTTTCTTTTACGGCCTGACCCGCCCGCACCGGCGGTAAGGCGACGACGGGCCGCGCCGCCCGTCAATGATGCTTGAAATATTGCACGGCGCGCTCGTGCTTTTCCGCCGCCGCGCGGCTGGTGAACGTGCCGAGATTGCGCCGCTTGCCGGTCTTGGGATTGAGCTTGCGCGAATAGAGCCGGTATTCGCCCGATTTCAATTTCCGAATCATGGTTGCTCCCTCGATCGAGTCTCCTGCTCTTACCAATGATCGGCGGACGCGGCGCGTTCCAACCCTCTTGACCCCGATTGCGGTTGATGCATCCTCTGCCCAATTGTTTGTCAGGCAACGTATCGCCGCTTCTTTCGGTCCGGGGAATTTCCATGCTCGATGTCGCGAAGAATAAACTGATCACCCAGGTTGGCCCCGGCACGCCGATGGGCGAGCTGTTGCGCCGCTATTGGCACCCGATCGCCGGGGCCTCCGAGTTCGACGAGACGACCCGCGTCAAGCCGGTGCGGATCATGGGCGAGGATTTGGTGCTCTATAAGGATTTGAACGGCACCTACGGCCTCATCGATCGCCATTGCTGTCATCGCCGCGCCGATCTTTCCTATGGCTTCGTCGAGGAATGCGGCCTGCGCTGCAATTATCATGGCTGGCTCTATGACGAAAAAGGCGCCTGCATCGCCCAGCCCTATGAGGACACGGCGCACCCCAACGCCAACATGAAGGATCGCATCAAGATCAAGGCTTACAAGGTGCGGGAGCATGTCGGCATGCTGTGGGCCTATATGGGGCCGGAGCCGGCGCCGCTGGTGCCGAATTGGGAGCCGTTCACCTGGAAGAACGGCTTCGTCCAGATCGTCACCGCCGAGATTCCGTGCAACTGGTTCCAGTGCCAGGAAAACTCCATCGACCCGGTGCATTTCGAGTGGACGCACCTGAATTGGAGCAAGCGGCTGCACAATCAGCTCGGCCCCTATTCGCCGCGCCACATGAAGGTCGATTTCGAGGAATTCGAGTACGGTCTGACCTATAAGCGCATCACCGAGATCACCAACGAGACCGACCCGCTTTGGACCATCGGCCGCGTCTGCTTATGGCCGAACGCGCTCTATACCGGCGAGCATGTCGAGTGGCGCGTGCCGATCGACGATGAGAATACGTTCAGTATCACCTGGTCGTTCGTGCGCGTGCCGAAGGAGCGCGAGCCCTATGTCCAGAACCGCATTCCGACCTGGAAGGGCCCGATCAAGGACGAGCGTACCGGGCGCTGGATCACCACGCATGTCATGAACCAGGATTTCATCGCCTGGGTCGGGCAAGGGGCCATCGCCGATCGCGAGAACGAACATCTCGGCGCCAGCGATAAGGGCGTCGCGATGATGCGGCGGCAATTCTTCGCCGATCTCGAGGCGATGAAGGACGGCAAGGACCCGAAGGGGCTAGTGCGCGACCCGAAGGTCAACGCGTGCGTGCCCCTGCCGATCGCGTTCAAGGAAAATTACGTCAACGGGCTGACCGCCGCCGAGATGGTGAAGCATCCGGTGTTCTCCGGGCTGCTACGCGGCTATGTCTTTCAAACTGGCCAGCCTGAGGAAGTCCGCCGCGCCTTCGTCGATGCCATGGGCGTCGATCTTGAAAGCGGCGGCGCCGTCCCAACCGCCAACTTCCTCGCGCGCGGCGACGAGCAGACGCGGAATAGTCAGTAGGGTTGCGTGCTTCGAGACGCGCGCGGTGCGCGCTCCTCAGCATGAGGAAAATTAATGCGGGATCAAACCGCGTAAAATTATTTCCTCAGCCTGAGGAGCGGTCCGTGAGGACCGCGTCTCGAAGGCCGCCGATCGCAACTCAGTCGAGCTTCAGCGCGTCGCCGCTCAAATCCTCGGCGCGCTCGACCTTGATCAGGACGGCGAAGCCCTTCTTGTCGGGGTCGCGGTCTTTTTCCGGCTTGATCAGCTTGTCCCAGACCTGGTCATAGATCGGGCCAGATTTGTAGATCTTCGCGATGCCATAGAACCGCGCGACCGCCCCCTTGGGCAGGATGGTGGCGCGCAGATCGGGCTTGCGGAAGAATACCGTGACCTTGCTGCCGTCCTTGAGATTGTCGGTGGTGGTGCCCTGACCACGCTCCCACAGCGCGAAATGCTCGTCATCGAAGACCATGGTGCTGCCGCGCATCGTCACCTGCGCGAAGCCGTTGGATAGAACCGTCGCGATCTGCGGGACGTTCGCGGGAAAGGCGGTGTTGATGTGTTCCTGCAATGCGGTCGGAATTTTTGCCATTCTGAGTTCCTCAAAGTTGTCAGTTGTCAGTCTTCAGTTGTCAGTAATCCGGCTGTCGATCGACAACTGAAAACTGACAACTGAAAACTTTCCTTAGAATGCGCTTTTGATGACGCCGCCCTCGACGCGCAAGCTCGCGCCGTGGGTGCCCGATGCGGCCGGGCTGCAGACATAGACCACCATGTTCGCCACCTCTTCCGTCGAGGTAAAGCGCCAGATCAGCGAGGTCTGGCGCCGCTTCTCGATCCATTCCTTCGCGATTTCCTCGCGCGGCTTGCCGAGGCGCTTGGCCATGTTGTCAAAGACTTCGCTCAAGGTCGGGCCGGGCAGCACCGAATTCACCGTGACGCCGGTGCCGACCAGCGTTTCGGCGACGCCGCGCGCCAGCGCAATGACGCCGGCCTTCGCCACGCCATAGGGGATCATCTCGGGCGGAATCTGCACCCCCGATTCGCTGGAGATATAGACGATGCGGCCCCAATTCTTGTCGCGCATCTTCGGCAGATAATGCTGGGTCATGCGCACCGCGCTGACGACATTGACCTCGAAGACGGTGTGCCAGTCGGCATCGGCGAGCTGGTCGAACGGCTTCATCACGCCGCCGAGGCCGCCGAGATTGTTGACCAGCACATCGACCGCCGGCAGCGCCGCGATCACCGCGCGCGCGCCCTCGGCGGTGGCGAGATCGCCGGCGATGCCATTGACCCGCGCCTTCGGCACGGCTTCCCTGATTTTAGCCAGCGCCGCGTCGACCCGGGCCTGGGTACGGCCATTGACCCAGACCAGCGCGCCCTCCTTCGCCAGCCCCTCGGCAATGGCGTAGCCGATGCCGGCGGTCGAGGCCGTCACCAGCGCGGTCTTGTCGGCGAGATCGAGATTCATGCGGCTCCCTTAAGTGATTTACGACGCCGCGCGCCGTGGCGCAGGCGCTTCCTCGTCCTCTTTCCGCCGCTCCTGCGCGATCACCGGGCGGCGATCGACGCTGGGCTGATAGTAACGGGTGTAGCGATGGATAACCTCGGGAAACGCCTCGGCATCCGAATCCTTGGCGGCTTCGAACGCGGTAAAGCCGGCGCGCAGCATGAACAGGAACTGGTCGCGCAGCACTTGGCCCGTGGCGCGCAGCTCGCCGCGATATTTGTAGCGCTGGCGCAAGAGCCGCGCCTGGCTATAGGCGCGGCCGTCGCGAAAGCTGGGAAACACCAGCGCGATCGTCGCGAGCCGGTCGAGATAGGGCGCGAGATCGGCGACGGTGCGGCTGTTCGGCCAGATCACGCCCAGCGGCGCGTTGCGCGTCGCCAGCGCGCCAGCCTCGGCAAGATAGCGCTTGGCCGACAACAGGGCCGGCACGCCGTCCGGGATCGGCGCTTCGTCGCCCACGCGCTGAAACTCATCGGCGACGATCTTGCCGCCTCTAACGAACGGCATAGACCCGTTCCTTGAAGGGTTGAATGCCGAGCCGCTTCACCGTGTCGACGAAGATTTCGTCGGGCCGCTCGCGCAGCTCGATATAGGCGGCGACGATGTCCTCGACAACGTCGGGCACCTTGTCGAACGGTACGGCCGGGCCGATCAGCGTGCCCAGCCGCGCATTCTCGTCGGCGGTGCCGCCCAGCGTGATCTGATAGAATTCCTGGCCCTGTTTCTCGACGCCCAGAATGCCGATATGGCCGATGTGATGATGGCCGCAGGCATTGATGCAGCCCGAGATGTTGATATGCAGCCGGCCGATATTGCGCTGAAGATCGAGATCGCGGAACCGCCGCGTAATCTCCATCGCGATCGGGATCGAGCGTGCATTGGCGAGGCTGCAATAATCGAGGCCGGGGCACGCGATGATATCGGTGATGAGATTGACGTTGGTCAGGGCCAAGCCGGCCGCATCGAGCTTGCGCCACAGCGTGAAGAGATCGCGCTGGCGCACGCTGGGCAAGCACAGATTCTGCTCATGCCCGTTGCGAATCTCGCCATAGCCATGGCGTTCGGCGAGATCGGCGATCGCCTCCATATGCTCGGCGGTGCAATCGCCGCCGGTCAAGCCGACCGGCTTCAGCGAAATCGTGACGATGGCGTGACCCGGCATTCGATGGGCATCGACGCAGTTTAAGTACCAAGTCTTGAAGTCGGGATTCTTCAGCGCCGCCAGCAGCTCCGGCGGGTCGTCGGCCAGCGTCTCGAAATCGGGATAGGTGAAGCGCTCGGCGATTTCCGCCACCAGCGTGTCGTCGAGCACCGGCGCGTAATCCTTGGCGGCGGCAAACTCGCGCTCCACCTCGTCGCGGAATTTCTCGACGCCGAGATCGTGGACCAGAATCTTGATGCGCGCCTTCCAGACATTGTCGCGCCGGCCATATTGGTTGTAGACGCGCAGGACCGCCTCGATATAGCCGAGCAAATCCTCGCGCCGGCAAAACGGCCGGATGGTCTCGGCGAGATAGGGCGTGCGGCCCAGCCCGCCGCCAACCCCAACTTCGAAGCCGATTTCGCCATCGGAACCGCGTCGCAGCCACAAGGCGATATCGTGCATCTTGACCGCCGCGCGGTCGTGCGTCGCGCCGGTGATGCCGATCTTGAATTTGCGCGGCAGAAACGAAAATTCGGGATGGAGGGTGAAATGCTGGCGTAAAATCTCGGCATAGACGCGCGGGTCGGCGATCTCGTCGCGCGCCGCGCCCGCCCACTGGTCGGTCGAGATATTGCGCACGCAATTGCCGCTGGTCTGCATGCCGTGCAGCCCGACGCTGGCGAGGTCGGCGACCGCGTTGGGCAATTGCTCCAGCTTGATCCAGTGGAACTGGATGTTCTGGCGCGTGGTGAAATGGCCATAGCCGCGATCGTAATGCCGCGCGATATGCGCCAGCATCCGCAGCTTCCTCGCCGACAGCGTGCCATAGGGGATCGAGATGCGCAGCATGTAGGCATGAAGCTGCAGATAGGTGCCGTTCATCAGCCGCAGCGGCCGGAACTCTTCCTCGGTCAGTTCGCCCGACATGCGGCGCTTGATCTGCTCGCTGAATTCGGCCACCCGCTCGTTGAGCAAGGTCTGGTCGAACGAATCATAGACATACATGGAAAAGCCTCACGTTTCGGCGGGGACCCGGGGCAGATCGAAGGTCGGACCGGAGCAGCGAATGCGTTCGCGCAGATTGCCGGGCAAGATGGCGTGGTCGTCCGTCAGCTCCACCGGCGCCGGATAGGGGCCGACCGCGACGGTGCCCTCGGCGGCCGCATCGCGCAACAGCGCCTTCGCCTCGCCCTCGGTGCTGACCACCACCGCGTCGGCGAGCCGGGTGCTCCAGCCGCCGGCGGCGGTGCGATAAATCACCGCGCCGTCCCGCAGCCGGTTGGCGGTAATCACCACCAAGCCCTCGATACGCAGTTTCTGGTCGAGCGGCGATGTCATGCCATATCCATACTGAAGTGACCGCCGGACACCACGCCCCGCGATCATGCGTTTAATTTAGCTGATATTACCCAATTTTCAAGTGAAATAACTTAATTATACAAATAGATACAGTTATTTAGGCATTTCTGCCTCGATCACCGAACGGTCGAGGTCTCTTAGAATGAACACCAGTCGCGAACGCCGATCGTCATCGGGCCAGCGCGCCAGCGTCACCGGCGGGTGCTGCAAATAATGCACGCCGTGCACCGCGACCGGCGCGTCGCGCCCAACAATGTTCAGCAAGCCCTTGATGCGCAATACATCCTCGCCATGTCGGCCGGAGATATGCTCCAGCCAGATCATGGTATCCTCGAAGTTCAGCGGCTTATCGAAGGTATAGCAAAAGGCATGGATGCGATCATCATGCCGGTTGCGATCGAGTGCCTCGTGATCATGATCGTGATCGTGCTCGCCGTGGAACGCATGCGCCTCCTGGTCGATCCAGTCCCGCACCTCCGAGATCTTGTCGTCCAGTTCGAAGCCGGCGCCGCCGAACAGCCGGTCGGGGGCGAGGCCGGCGGGTCCCGCCTCGAACAGCGGCGCGCCCGGATTGAGCGCGCGCAGCCGCGCGGTCAGGGCGGCGATGTCCGCCGCCGGCGCCAGATCGATCTTCGACAGCACCAGCCGGTCGGCGACCGCGACCTGCTTCACCGCCTCGCGATGCTCGTTCAGCGTCCGCACGCCATGAAGTGCGTCGACCATGGTCACCACCGGGCCGATGCGGAACATCTCCATCATCCCGACATCGTAGATCAGGCCCTGGAGAATGGGCGCCGGGTCGGCCAGGCCCGTGGTCTCGACCAGGACGCGGCGGAACGGTGGAATCTCGCCTTTCTCGCGGCGATAGGCGAGATTGTCCAGCGTCTCTAGCAACTCGCCGCGCACCGTGCAGCAGAGACACCCCGAGGCCATCAGGATGACATCGTCCGAAGCCTTCTCCATCAGCGCATGGTCGAGCCCGATCTCGCCGAACTCGTTGACGATGACGGCGGTCTCGTCCATCGCCGGATCGCGCAGCACGCGATTGAGCAGCGTCGTCTTGCCGCTGCCGAGAAAGCCGGTCAGCACCGATACCGGCAGGCGGTTTTCCAATCCATCCATCGTCCCATCCTCGCGGGTTTTCCCGGCGTCAATCGCGGGCTTGCCCCGTCCGCTGCTTCACATTAAGAACTATCATAGGATTTGGGAAGAAGCCGCGAATCGGCTCGCCAAAAAAGCCCACAGGGAGATTGGAATGCGAAAAATTCTCGGGATCGCCGTCGCCGCCGCGCTGGTCGTCATCGCGGGTGGAGCCCGCGCGGACGAGCCGCCGCTGAAGATCGGCGTCATCATGACCTATTCGGGTCCCCAGGCGACCTATGGCCATCAGGCCGATATCGGCATCGCTGCCTATCTCAAGGCCCATGGCGATACCATCGCCGGCCGCAAGCTAGTGTTCATCCGCAAGGACGATACCGGCCTCGCGCCCGATGTCTCGAAGCGCGTGACACAGGAACTGGCGGTGCGCGACAAGGTCGATATCATTCTCGGTGGCTGCTGGTCGCCCAACGCGCTGGCGTCCGCGCCGATCGTGACCCAGGCCAAGATTCCGTTCTTCATCATCGTCGCCGCCACCGACGGCATTCCGGCGAAGTCGCCCTATATGGTCCGGGTAAGTTCGCCGATCAGCGTCCCGGTCTATACCATGGGCAAATGGGCGGCGGGGAAGATGGGCTGGAAAGAGGGCTATAGCGCCGTCGCCGACTATGTTCTCGGCACCGCCGGCGCCAAGGCGTTCCGCAAGGGCATGGAAGAGGGCGGCGGCAAGATCGTCGGCGAGGTTCGTATCCCGGTCAGCAATCCCGACTTCACGCCCTATGTTCAGCGCATCAAGCAGGTCCATCCCAAGGTGGTGCAATTGTTCCTGCCCGCGGGCTCGCTCGCCGAGGGTTTCGTCAAGGCCTATCACGATATCGGGCTGGCGAAGGACGGCATCAACCTGATCAGCGGCCCGCTCAGCGAGACCCAGCCGACCGAAACGCTGGGCGACTATGTCGACGGCGTCTATACCGCTGGCAATTGGGTCGAGGACAATAAGAGCCCGGCGAACCAGGAGTTCATCAAGGCGATCCACGAGACCGCGGGTCCCAACACCCCGCCGGGCTTTGTCGCGATGGATATCTGGGACGCGCTCAATATCACCCGCCAGGTGGTCGAGGCGCAAAAGGGCAAGTTCGACCCCGACAAGATGATGGCGCTGATGCGCGGCCATCAATTCACCAGCCCGCGCGGGCCGATCGCCTTCGACGAGCATGGCGAGATCGTGCAGAACATCTATCTGCGCCAGGCCGTGAAGGTCGGCGACAAGATGACGATGCGCGACATCGATACCCTGCCGATGGTCAAGGCGCCCAACCTGACCCAGTGACGCTATCGGCGCGGCCGCGCGACAAACGCCAGCGCGGCCGCGCCCCTTTCCCGCAGAGTAGTCCCTAGTGCTCGCCCTCTTCCAAGGCCTGGTTCAAGTCCTGTTTGACGGGATTGCGTTCGGCATGCTGCTGTTCGTGATGTCGGTCGGGCTGTCGATCACGCTCGGCATGATGCGCTTCGCCAACCTGGCGCATGGCGTGTTCGCGATGCTGGGCGGCTACATCACCGCGACGCTGATGCATCGCGCCGGCCTGCCGTTTCTGGCCACCCTGCCCTTCGCCTTCATTCTGGTCGCGATCGGCAGCGTGTTTCTCGAACGCTTCGTCTATCGCCGCATGTACACGGCGAAAGAGCTCGACCAGGTGCTGCTGACGATCGGCATCGTCTATATGTCGATCGCCGCCGCCGCCTATATCTGGGGGCCGGAGCCGGTGGCCTTCGCGCTGCCGGACTATCTCACCGTCTATCGCCACATTGGCTGGTTCAGCTTCAGCACGTATGGCGCCGTGCTGCTGGCGTTCGGCACGGTCATCACCATCGTGATCTTCTATGGGCTGGAGCGCACCCGCTTCGGCGCCATGATCCGCGCGGCGGTCGATGACCGGCGCGTCGCCTTGGGCGTCGGCATCGATGTCAACCGCGTCTTCGCCATCACCTTCGCCATCGGCAGCGGCCTGGCCGGGCTGGGCGGCGCGCTCGGCATCAACCAGCTCGGCCTCGACCCCAGCTTTCCCATCGAATATCTGGTGTTCTTCCTGATCGTGGTCAGCATCGGCGGCGGCGGCACGGTGAAGGGCGCCCTCGTCGCCGCGCTGCTGCTCGGCCTGTGCGACACCGCTGGCAAATATTATGTGCCGCAGACCGGCGCCTTCATCATCTATGTGGTGATGCTGCTGGTCATGCTGTGGCGCCCGAACGGGCTGTTCGGCCGCGCATGACCGCCGATCAGCGCGCCGGCGCGCCCACCCCTGTCCCGATCGCCGACACCGCCGTCGCCGATTTTCGCGCGCGGGCGCGCTGGCAATGGTACGAGCCGATCTTCTGGCTCGGCGCCATCGCCTGGTATTTCCTGTTCCCGACCTATCTGCCGCTGGGCACGCAGATTCTATGCGCGGCGCTGTTCGCGCTGTCGCTCGACCTGATTCTCGGCTATGGCGGCATCGTCTCGCTGGGCCATACCACGTTTTTCGGCGTCGGCGCCTATACCGCCGGCCTCCTCGCCAAGAATGGCTGGGGCGAGCCGGTCACCTGCCTCTTGGCCGCCGCCGCCGCCGCCGCGATCGTGGGCTGGGTGTGCAGCTTCGTCATCGTGCGGGTGCAGGGCGTGGCGCTGCTGCTGGTGACGCTGGGCATCAACCTCGTGCTCTACGAGGTCGCCAACAAGGCCTATACCATCACCGGCGGCGCCGATGGCCTGCAGGGCATCGCCTTCAAACCGCTGTTCGGCGCCTTCGATTACGACATTTACGGCCGCGTCTCCTACATCTACACGCTGGCGGTAGTGTTTCTGATGTTCCTGGTGGCGCGGCGCATCGTCTATTCGCCGTTCGGCCTGGCGCTGAAGGGCATGCGCGAGAATTGGAAACGCATGCCGGCGCTGGGCGCCGCGCTGCGCCGCCACGGCGCCCTGATCTTCGTTCTCTCCGCCGCGATCGCCGGCGTGGCGGGCGCCCTCCTCGCCGAATCGGTGCAGTTCGTGGCGCTGGATTCGCTGGGGCCGCAACGCTCGATCGATGTCCTCACCATGCTGATCGTCGGCGGCACCGGCGTGCTCTATGGCAGCTTCGTCGGCGCCACCGTCTATATGGTGGCGCGCGATCAGCTCGCCGACATCAACCCGGCCTATTGGTATTTCTGGATCGGGCTGATGCTGGTGGTGGTCGTGCTGTTCACCCGCAACGGCGTGGTCGGCGCGCTGTCCGATCTGTGGGATTGGCTGCGGCGCAAGCGGCACCGCAGGGGCCCCGCATGACGGCGCCGGCCTTGGCGACAATGGGGCTGACCAAGAATTTCGGCGCCCTCAAGGTGACGCAGGATGTCCGGTTCGAGCTGCCAGCCGGCGGCCGCCACGCGCTGATCGGGCCCAATGGCGCCGGCAAGACCACTTTCATCAACCTGCTGACTGGAATGCTCTCGCCGGATTCCGGCAGCATCGCGCTCGACGGCAAGACCATTACCGGGCTGCCGCCGCAGGCGCGGGTGAAGCGCGGGCTGGCGCGGACCTATCAGATCAACACGCTCTTTCCCGACCTGACGCCGCTCGAGGCGGTGACGCTGGCAATGTGCGAGCGCCGCGGCCTGTCGCGGCAATGGTTCATGCCGCTGGCGCGCCGCAAGGCGGTGATCGACGAGGCCCATGCGCTGCTGGTGCAGCTCGGCATCGGCGAGCAGGCGCGCCGCCTGACACGGCACCTCGCCTATGGCCATCAGCGCGTGCTGGAAATCGCGCTGGCGCTCGCCACCCGCCCGCATGTGCTGCTGCTGGACGAGCCGGCGGCCGGCGTGCCGGCGCAGGAAAGCGGCATCCTCTATGAGGTGATTTCCGCGCTGCCGACGGAGATCGCGGTCCTGTTCATCGAGCACGATATGGATCTGGTGTTCCGCTTCGCCAGCCGGATCACGGTGCTGGTGTCGGGGCGCGTGCTGTGCGAAGGGCCGCCGGCGCAGATCGCCGACGACCCCGAGGTTCGCGCCGTCTATCTCGGCACCGCCGTCCATGGCTGAGCCGCTGCTGGAGGTCGCGGGCGTGCGCGCGGGCTATGGCGATGCCGTGGTCATCGACGATATCGGCTTTTCTCTGGGCCAAGGCGAATCGCTCGCCGTGCTCGGCCGTAACGGCATGGGCAAGACCACGCTGATCTTGACCCTGATGGGCGCGACCCGGTTGATGGGCGGGCAAATGTCGCTGCGCGGCACGCGGTTCGAGCGCCTGCCCTCCAACCGCCGCGTCGCGCTCGGCCTGGGCTGGGCGCCGCAGGAGCGCGGCATCTTCGCCTCGCTGACGGTCGAGGAAAATCTGCTGGTGGCGGCGCGGCCCGGACCGTGGAATGCCACGCGGCTTCTCGACATGTTCCCGTCGCTGGCACAGCGGCGGCGCAATTTCGGCAATCAGCTATCGGGCGGCGAACAGCAGATGCTGGCGATCGCGCGGGCGCTGATGACCAACCCGGCGCTGCTGCTGCTCGACGAGCCGCTCGAGGGCCTGGCGCCGATCATCATCGAGGAGCTGACCGCCACCATCCGGCGGCTCGCCGACGAGGGCGTCGGCTTCATCCTGGTGGAACAGCACACCCAGTTGGCGCTCGGCCTTGCCCGCCGGACCATCATCCTGGAGCGCGGCCGCATCGTGTTCGAGGGCGACAGCCGCGGCCTGATCGACGATCCGGCGCTGCTGGTGCGCTTCGTCGGCCTGCGCGGCGAGCGCAGCTTGATCACGCAGCCGTGACGAAAGACTGTTTCGCGAAAAACGGTTAAGGCTATAAGAAGGCGGCAAGAAAAGCGGGGGAGACGTTTTGTCCGATATTCTGCAGACTTGGGCGGCGCTGACCTTCAACGGCATCTCGTTCGGCATGATCCTGTTCCTGATCTCCTCCGGGCTGACCGTGACGCTGGGGGTGATGCGGCTGGTCAACCTGGCCCATTGCGGGTTCGCCATGATCGGCGGCTACTTCGCGATGGCGGCGGTCGATTATCTGGGGTTCGGCTTGCTGGCCTCGTTGCCGGTCGCGATCGTCGGCACCATGATCGTCGCGGCGGTGATCGAGCGCACGCTGTTCCGCTGGGTCTATGGCGTCACCGAGCTGAGCCAGATCCTGATGACCATCGGGCTGGCCTTCGTCATGGTCGCGCTGTGCAATATCATCTTCGGGCCGCTGCTCCACGCGCTGCCGATCCCGGGCTGGCTGACCGGCAATCTCGATGTCGCCGGCGTGGTGGTTTCGACCTACCGCTGTTTCCTGATCGTGGTCGCGGGCCTGATCGCGATCGGCATCTGGTATGTGGTGGAGGGCACGGATTTCGGCGCCAGGCTGCGCGCGTCGGTCGATAATCCGCGCATGGCGCGGTGTGCCGGCATCAACGTGCGGCGCATCTTCTCCTTCACTTTCACGGTGGGCTGCGGCCTCGCCGCGGTCGGCGGCGTGCTCGGCTCGCAGATGCTGCCGATCGAGCCGTTCTACGCGCTGAATTATCTCATTCTGGTACTGATCGTGGTCGCGACCGGCGGGCTCGGCAGTCTCAAGGGATCGTTCACGGCGGCCCTCATCATCGGCGTCATCGACACTTGGGGCCGGTATATCCTGCCCAGCGGCGGCGGCTTCGTGATGTACGCGATCGTGCTGGTCGTCTTATTGGCGCGGCCGCAAGGCCTGTTCGCGAGGGCATGAGCATGACGACGATTCCCTCCGACCGCCCGATCGCCGCGTCCCTTCGCGGCGCCTTCACGGCGCATCGCCTCAACTGGATGGATGTCGGCATCTGGGTGGTGGCGATTGGCGCCTATTTCGTGGTGCCGACCTATCTGTCGCTCGGCACCACCGTGCTGATCATGATCCTGTTCACGCTGTCGCTCGACCTCGCGGTCGGCTATGGCGGCATCGACACGCTGGGCCAGGGCGCGTTCTTCGGCGTCGGCGGTTACGCCTCCGCCTATTGGGCGCTGAACGTCACGGGTGAGCCGATATCGGGCCTCGTCGTCGGCGCGGTCGCGGCGGCGATCCTCGGCATCATCACCGGCCCGATCATCCTGCGCGCGCGCGGCCTGACGCTGATCATGCTGACGCTTGCCATCACCTCGATGCTCGAGGAATTCGCGGTCACTGCCAAATCGATCACCGGCGGCGACGATGGCCTGACCGGCTATCACATCCTGCCGGTGCTCGGCCTGTTCCGGTTCGACATCTATTTCCGCACCGCTTATTTCTATGCCCTGATCGTGCTGGCGATCGCGTTCGTGATCGCGCGCATCGTGGTCAATTCGCCGTTCGGGCTGACGGTGCGCGGCATTCGCGAAAACCCGGTGCGCATGCGGCTGCTGGGCGTGCCGATCCGCACCCGCCTGATCGGTCTCTATACGCTGTCGGGGGCGATGGCGGGGGTCGCCGGCGCCCTCTCGGCGCAGGTCACGGGATTGATCGGCACCGACACGCTGACCTTCCTGGTTTCCGGCAACGCGCTGATCAGTCTGATCCTCGGCGGGTTCGGCCGGCTCTACGGCGCTTTCCTGGGCGCCGCCCTGTTCTATATTTTCTCCGACCGGGCGGCGGCGATCGATCCGTTCCACTGGCTCCTGGGCTTGGGCATTCTGCTGATCCTGGCGGTGCGCTTCATGCCGAACGGGCTGATCGGCCTGACCGAGCAATTCCAATTGTTCCGGGACCGGCGCGGCGGTCGGGGCCTCGACCGGAGCGGGCCATGAGCGACAGCGCCCTCGCCGCCGGGCCGCCGGCCCTCGAAATCACCGGCCTTCATAAGCATTTCGGCGCGCTGAAGGTGACGCAGGGCGTCAGCCTGACGCTGCAAGCCGGGGCGCGCCATGCGCTGATCGGCCCCAACGGCGCCGGTAAGACGACGCTGGTCAACCAGATCACCGGCGTGCTGAAGCCCGATTCCGGCTCGATCCGCCTGTTCGGCACCGAGATCACCGGCGCCACCCCCGAGCGGCGCGTGGCGCTGGGCGTGGTGCGCACCTTTCAGATCATCTCGCTGTTCCTGCGCCTGACCGTCGCCGAGAATATCGGCCTCGCCATCGCGGCCCAGCTCTCACTCGACGCCAAGCCGTGGGGCAGTCTGCGCGACGACGACCGCGTGGTCGAGGCGGTTCGCGACCAGCTTGAGCGGCTCGATCTCTTAGGCGTCGCGCAGCGCAAGGTCAGCGAACTGGGCTATGGTCAGCGCCGCCTCGTCGAGATCGCGCTGGCGCTGGCGCTGAAACCCAAGGTGTTGCTGCTGGACGAGCCCGCCGCCGGTGTCTCGTCGCGCGACTTGGGCATGCTGCTGGAAATTCTGTCGCGGCTGCCGGCCGACATCGCGGTACTGGTCATTGAGCATGATATGAGCCTGGTGTTCCGGTTCGCCCAACGCATCACCGTGCTGGTCGGCGGCGCGCTGCTGGTCGAGGGCACGGTCGACGAGGTGCGCGCCAATCAGCAGGTGCGCGATGTCTATCTGGGGCGGCGCGGCGATGTCTGATCTTCTTCAGGTCGAAAATGTCACGGCCGGGTATGCCGGCAATGTTGTGCTGGAGCAAGTGTCGCTGACGCTGCCGGCGAATTCGTCGACCGCGCTGCTCGGCCGCAACGGCGTCGGCAAGACCACCCTCCTCGCCACCATCATGGGCCTGACGCGGATCGAGACCGGGCGCGTCGCCTTCGATGGCGCCGATCTCGGCAAGGTGCAGACCCACAGCCGCGCCGCGCTCGGCATCGGCTATGTGCCGCAGGAGCGCGAGATTTTTCCCTCGCTCACCGTGCACGAGAACCTCAAGGTGGCGGTGCGCGCCGGCGAATGGACCACCGACCGCATCTACGATCTTTTCAAGCCGTTGAGCGAGCGGCGCGCCAATTTCGGCAACCAGCTATCGGGCGGCGAACAGCAGATGCTGGCGGTCGGCCGCGCGCTGGTCAGCAATCCGAAACTGCTGCTACTGGACGAGCCGTTCGAGGGGCTGGCGCCGGTCATCGTCGATCAGATGGTGGACGCGCTGGAAAACATCCGGCGCACCTCGTCGCTCGCCATGATCCTGGTGGAGCATCATGCCGAAATCGCGCTGCAATTCGCGGCCGGCGCGGTGGTGCTGGATCGCGGCCGCGTCGCCTGGAGCGGCAGCGCCGCGGAGTTGCGCGACAATCCGGAAAAGCTCGGCACCCTCATCGGCCTTGAGGAAGCGGCCGCGCATTAGGTTCAGTAACGGGACTCTACGTCCTCCCCGCACCATGGCCGAGCTAACCCCTTACTCTGGCTTTCGGTAAACGCAATAGTTTCGGCGATCACGTCGGCGGCGCCCCCTGAGAATGCCATTTGTTCTTTGGGAATCGGACGATTCACCGATGTCCCATATCGAAATCGAAAACATCCACGAGGCCCCGAACAAGAACGTCGCAGCGGTTTGCAAATCGCTGAAGCAGAAAATTTGGCCTCGCAGTTCACGACATGACGCGAACCCATCCTGTCGATTTAAATGCGACCGCAAAAACCGGAGTGTGTGCGGTAGGTCGCCGACTTAGCTTGGCGAAAGGTTATCGAATTGACTTCGTAACCGAGATCGCCAACCGGAAAATCGAAAGGGAATTCGTATGAATAAGGAAAACGACAACAAGGCCATCGTCGGTCGGTGGTTCACCGAATTTTGGGGCGAGACCTGCAACCTAGCCGTCGTCGATGCCGCCGCGGCCCCGGATATGCTGCTGAAATACTCGCTTCACGAACCGCGCAGGGGCCGCGACGACATTAAGGCTTTCATGACCGACTTCCGCGCGGCGTTCCCCGATCTGAAGTTCTGGGGGACCGCCGACCTGATCGCCGAAGGTGATTATGTCGTCGGTCAGTGGGAAGGCGGCGGGACGCACACCGGCCCGGCCTTCGGCGATTTCCTCATGGGATCGCTGCCTGCCGCGAGCGGCCGGAAGATGCATTTCACCGGCACCACGGTGTTGCGTTTGCAAAACGGCAAGATCGCCGAAGAAATCGGTCTCGACGACGGCGTCACGGCGCTCGCCCAACTCGGCCTCATCAAGAAGGTCGGTTGATCGAGAACGACCTTTTCCCTTGTTCAGGGGCCGTCGCTTCCGATCTCGAAAGAGGCTCGCATGTTTTTCATGCGAGCCTCTTTGTGACTCGCGCACCGGAGCACAATTCAATTTTGCGGCCGTCCAGGGTTGCGGAACCAATTTGAAAGCAAGCATCGGAGCGCAGTGCGAAGCGCCTCGCCAAACGCCGTTTGTGTGGAGAGAGAGATGAGTGAGAGAATCCGCTATGCCTGGGGCCAGAGTTCCCTCGGCGACTTCATCGCGGCGATCTCGAATGAGGGCCTTGTGGCTTTCGAGTTCGCCGAACGCGGCGCGGCCGCGCCTAGCGCGCTTCGCGCGCGATTCGCGAATGCGGTCATCGGGCATGACGAAATTGGTCTGACCGATATCGTCGGAAAGCTTATCGATGTTGTCGAAGGTCCCGGTCTCGATCCCCGAATCCCGCTCGACATGCGTGGTTCCGACTATCAGAAAAAAGTTTGGAATGCACTGCGTCTTATTCCGGCCGGGCAGACAATTAACTACGGCGTGATCGCGGCGGAGATGGGTGCTCCGCACGATGCGAGGGATGTAACCGACGCGATCGCCAACAATACAATCGCGATTCTCATTCCCTGCCATCGGGTAGTGGATCGTGCCCCCGTGCGTGGTGTAGGATCGGGTATCCTGAGCAGCGTTGGCTGCTTGATCATGCTGCCACTGTTGGCAGGCTGACGAGAGGATCATCG
>Ga0208357_1001105_pt1 | contig 20277 bp, 21 predicted proteins | sample NGESurdeep092012_6_FD_184487 | JGI IMG/M metagenome (GOLD analysis project Ga0208357, IMG submission 184487) | Arctic peat soil microbial communities from Barrow, Alaska - NGEE Surface sample F52-2 deep-092012 (SPAdes) | ecosystem: Environmental > Terrestrial > Soil > Wetlands > Peat ... | reverse complement strand
CATCGTTGAGCAGCTCGACGGCGGCTTCCTCATGCACGATCACCCGTGCCTGCCGGTTGCCGCCCATCGTGGAGCGGCGCACCCAGTTGGCGGTTGCCAACCGGGCCAGAGCTTGCGCTTCCGGTGCAGCACCTTTCAGTGCGGAGGTATCCACCACCATCATGGGGGTGTCCGCGTCGAAAGCGACCGTGGAGGGACCATCGAACAGCCCGGCGAGATCGCCTGAGACAACACGGCGCAGCGTGTGACCCAACGACCGGCCGGCAGCAACCACGTCAGGGTCTTTGCCGTCTTGCTCCAGCAGCCGGGTGAACACCTGCGGGACGGTCAAGAGTGTGTCGGCGGAGAGTTCTTCCAACGCACGGTCCAGGGCGGTGTGCTCGACCGGGGTGAAGGTGCCGCCGTCGCGCAGCTGCCGCACAATGGTGCGGATGGTGGAGCGCCGGTATTGCAGTAGGTCCATGCGCCATTCCTCATCACTGAGACCGGGGTCGCGGGGGCCGGGGTCAAGCAGATTTAGTCGTGCGGGTCGGCCCGGGCCGACACTAATGGATTTTCCGCCGACGTATTCGGCTACCGGCACCCATTCCCCGTTCGGGTCGTGCGGGACGGCGATCTTGCGGCCCAGCCGTGCCATGCGGGTGGCCATCGCTTTGGCGAGCATGGACTTTCCGACACCCTTGACGCCGACGATCGCCAGTGAGTGTGAGCGGATCACCCCGGCCGCGTACGCGTCCCACGGGTCGAAGCAGAACGCGCACCGGGAGAGCATGTTCTCTCCGATGTATGCCCCGGATAAGGCATGTCCGGTCTCCACCAGGAACGGGTAAGCGCCGCCGAGGGTGCGCGAGGACGCCCGATGTGCTGGCGGTGCCGCCGTGGCGGGGCCGCGGAGGTTCTGAGCCAGATTCCACCCCCACTCCGGCATCTTCGACTTGGATGACATGGCGCCTGGTCCAACCGGTTCAACTTGTGTGCTGCGGTGTGCGGATGCGGCACGCTGGCGTGCTTTGCGTTGCCTGGCCGTCTCGGCAGCCGGGATGTGGCCGATCATCGACATGTTATTTGCCTTCCTTCACACCGACCGGCAGTGCCGCAGCGACCAGTGCGGCAGCCTGTTGCCCGAACAGGGGGGCCAGGACAACGCGCGCCTGATGTGAGGCGTCGACGGTTTGGGATTGTGCCGCCTCCAGGGCTTGCTCGGTGTCGGCCGAGACGGTGACGAATCCGCGGAATGACACGTCGGCGTACCCGTCGACGAGGTCTTCCTCACGTTGTTGGAGTGCTTCCGCTTCACGCTCGTGCTGCACGGTCGGGGATGAACGCAGTTTCAGCCTGATCTGCGCGGCCGATTCCATGTCGGCCTGCGCCCGCTCGACTTCCGCGAGGGCCTTGTGCAACGGGATAGGCCGCAACTGGATTGTCAGCACACGAGAGTGCTCACCGCCGTAGAGCAGCGGCTCCAGGAAGCCGGTGTTGACTTCGGTGCGCGGCCATTCCGCGATCCAAGATGTGCGATGCCAGGTCTGGTCGATGCGCACGCTGTCCCATTCTTCATCGATCCCCATCAGCGGGGTGGCCTGCACGTTATCGGTGCGGCCGGTCGCGGCCCGCTCCCGCTGGACCGCCATCGCCACCGGGTCGGTGGCGGTGGCCAACGCCAGTTCAAGGGCGGGTGCGTCCAGCCAGGACTGGACGCGCACTCCGGCGTGTTCCAGGGACTGGCCGATGGTTGCTATGCGGGCCTTGAGGATCTTGCCCAGGCCGGTCATACCGCCGCCGGATTCCTTGATCAGCGTGCTGATGGTGTGCGTGTTGAAAACGTAGGTGACGTACATCGTGAACGCCATCGAGGAATGCGCCCCAGCACTGATCAGCCGGTAATACTGCTTCTTCAACTCGTGGCTGACCTGCGGGTTGGTGGTCTCTTCACGGGCGCGCAGGTAGTCGATCATCTCGGTCGTTGAGGCCCGGTCCACGCGCACCCGGGCGACGGCCTCCACCAGGCCGGTGTCCCGTTCCAGCCCGCTGAGCAGGTCCACGAAGCCTTGGTAGGAGCCTTCCTGCGCGCCGGGGTCACGCAGCGCCCACGCGCTGGCCTCCACCTGCACGGTGACCGCGGCCAGGCCGCTGCGGGCGTCGTAGGAGTAGCCGGCCGAGCCGGGAATCTGAATCAACTGGATTTCCCCGAGCGGGCCGGGCAGCAGGAACCGGCCGATGACCTCCGGCAGAACCTCGCTTGCGCGGACGGTACCCAACTCGATGGAGGCGGTGGCCACCCGCGCCCACACGTCACGGCGGAAACGGGTCTGCCCGATCACAGCCCGGTACATGTACCGGGCCATCTGCCAGCCGATCAAGAGGAGGGATTCTCGCCGGATGCGGGACAACCCTAAGATCACCGCCAGGGTGGCCGGGACCAGGACCGCGTAGAAGACGATCGGGCTGATCCACAACGCCACAACGGTCACCGCGACGGCGGTGCCGATCAGCGTGACCTGGGCGAAGGTCAACCCCAACAGGACGCCGCGGCGTTCTCGGGAGGGAAACCGGACGCGGGGTGCGCCGCTTTCCAGGAATGTCTCGGTCATCGTCTCTACCTTCTTGCCAGTCGTGCCGTGGCCTTCACCGGTGCCGCCGCGGTGGACCCGCGGGAGACCTGCTCACGAATTGAGATACGTCGGTGCAGTGCGGAGCCGACATCCCGCCCGGCGAAAGCGACCAACGATGTGGCCCACAGCGGGGAGAACGCCGCCGCGACCATCGCAGTGCAGCACACCAGAGCGAATCCGATGTTCGGTGTTGTGGCGGTTAGCTGCACGGCCAGGAGCAGCACCCCGGCTGCTAGGGGTTTAGCCAGCAACAACCCCAATGTCAGGGATGCCCACCGTTCGGCCCACACGCTGAACTTCGGCTGCCCGATCATCATCAGTCCGATCGGCGCCAGAGCGGCCAACGCCAGCAGCCCGAAATCCCGCAGTGCCATCGCGACGTACAGGAACAGGGCGGCGATCGCCATCACGCCCACCAGTACCAGGGCGAGAATATACGAGCCAATGTTTGTTTGCGCTTCCGAGCCGGCCCCGACCAGTTGGCCCAGCACACTAGTGGGCTGTACCACTGCCTTCACCATCACGTCTTTTTGCTGCCCGGCCTCGACCACCAACCCGAAGACTTTCAACAGCGCATCAGACATGGTGCCGCCTTGCAGCGTGGACACCAGATTGAGGGTGACGTTATCGGTCAGCGAGGAGAACTGTTGCATCCCGTACACGCAGATCGCGCTGAACGGGACGGCGAGCACGGCCCCCATCGTGACTCGGCCGAGGCGACGCCAATCCTGCAGGATGGCGCTGATGCCCACCTGCACGATCGCGATGATCATGATCACCGGAGTCATTACGGCCAACCAGAACAGGAACTGCCCGTGTGCCACATCCCACGAAGACTGCCCTATTTCATGGTTGAACGCGTTGACGAGCATATCGGCGGTGAAGTTACCGAAGTTGGTGATCGTGGACCCCAGCGTGCGGCCCATCGATTCGGCCGCCTGACAGGGTACGTCGCTGACCCAGCACCCATAGTTCGGGTTGAACGGGTCGGCTGCCGCGGCAACGGCAGTGGCGAGCATCATCATTTCAGTCCCCTTCCCCCCGCGAGTCGCCGATACCGCACGTCAGGAGACCACCTTGAGCCCGACGCCCCAGTTGATCAGGGCGGCGATACTGCCAAGCACGGCGGCACCGACGACGACGCCGAGAATGCCTTTCAGGCCCTTGGTTTGGGCTTCGCCGTGGCGGGCGAAGTGCCCGTAGGCGATCATCGCCGCGGCGACGATGCCGGAGATGACCAGTGCGACCAGAGCCAGCGCCATCACGATCCCAGCGACGGTCTGGAGCACTTGCACGCCCGGCCCGGAGAAGTTCGGGGCGGGCTGGTCCACCTGCCTCAGCTGGCCGAGTTTGACCGCCACCGGTTCAAGCAATCTGTTGATCATGGTTGGTTCCTTTCTCAAGGTTCGGTTCGTCGTGGTGTTGTTGGTCTTCTTTCAGACGCCGTGTGGCGCCCAGCCAGCCGATGCCGCCAATGCCGGCCCCGGCGACCAAGAGCACGACCAGCAGCCCGATAATGTCCCACAGCATGGTTACTACTCCCCACCGTTCGGGATGGTCATGGCAATCACCGCTTGCGGTAACGGAACGCCGAGGGTCACGGACCCGTTCGGGCTGGGTTGGCCGGGCACGTTCACGGTCAGCTTGAGCTGGTTGACACCTTCCGGGACGTAGTAGGCGACGGCGAATGAGGACAACTTCTGGTTCATCACTTTCCACGTCTGCTCCCCCTGGAACAGGCCTGCCGGCAACCACGGCAGGCCCGCCGCGGTGGCTTGCTTCTGCCCGTCCTGGGCGGCCATAACGGCTAGATCGGGGCGGCCGTCGAATTTCGTGCCGTCGAGGTTGAGGCCGGTGACGTCCTGGCTGTATGGGGTGCTGGAATCCCAGATGCCAGCAACACCCACCCTCAGCAGAATGACAGGCGTGCCCGCTGGGAACGTCTCCCGTGCACCCTTGCTAAGGTGGCAGCCGCAACCATGCTTGGCACGAAAGGTCGTCTGCGCGAACACTTGCACCTGGATCTGTTCCGTGACGCCGACCGCCAAGGAGGTGGCGGTGTCGAGGCTGGGGCCGGGGCTGGGCGTCGCGGTGGGTATCAAAGTCAGGTGCCCGGTCGGCCCGGAATTGTGCGGCCCGGCCGGCGCACACCCGGCCAACAGGAGTGTGACGGCCACGCCTAGGGCGAGAGTCCAGACTCGTTTTCTCATCGCGTTTTCTCTCTTTCGATTGCACGTTCCCGTGACAAGGCAGAAACGACAGTCAACCCCCGATCAGGGGACTTGGACGTGCTGATGGTCGCAGGTGTCGGAAAACTGAAGGATGAAATTCACCAGGTTGCCGACGCTGTCACCGGCCGCCAACCGGCACTGCGCCTGTCCTAACCCGGAGCCGTGCGGCATCATCGAGTCCAACAATCGGATCAGCTGGAGGTCCAGCGCATTTGAACCGTTCAGGCTCTGATGATTCAGGGCGTAGAAATCCACCGCTTTACCCTTCCAATGCTGGGATGACGTTCCTGCTCCCGGCGTTTCCCCGGTGCAGCGCCGGTTCAAGTCAGAAACGCCGACCTGCTGGAAGTTATTGACGGCCAACACCATCGCCTGGAGGATATGCACATCCAGGGTGCATTCCGGTGTGGCCGTCCCGTCAGCCATGTTGATGACCTGTTGCCGGTACCGGCTGTCCAGGAAGACCAGCTTGCCGCTCTGGATGGCCGTGACGAGTTGCTGCGCGGCCTGCTGCGCGTTGGCCGGCACCTGGCATGAGGCCGCGCCGGCACCGGTCATGGCAGTGACGATTTGGCCGGCCTGGCCCCAATGCTGGTCGTAGTGGCTGGCTGGCGGGCCCAGCTCCACGGCGTGCCCGGCCTCGCCCGGGTCCATCTGCTGCCACCCGGACACTTGCACCATCCGGTCGTAGAACGCGCCCGCGGCCGTGATGACGTTCATCCGAGCCGAGCGCGGACCATACGATGCGCCTTGCTGGAACACACCGATCGTCGTGTTATCCACCGCGTCGCCGTGGTCCAGGTTCTGGAGGGAGGACTCCCCGATTGCCACCGCCAGGGCGATCTGTTGACCGTGAGAATCCACACCCTTGGACTGCCCGACCGTGATGATCTGCCCGGCGATGACTAGCTGGTCGTGACCGAAACCAGCCATCCCACCGGCAGGCGGTGCCTGCACAGCACTTCCCCCGCAGGCGGTGTCGGCCGCGCTGGCGCCGCCGACACCGATGACCATCATGACCACAGCCACGGGGATCGCCACGATGATGGCCGGGATCACCACCATCATCGCGGCGACCGCCATCAGCAGTCGGCGGCCGGTCTTGGACTTACCGGCCGCCAGGACCGCTTGCGCTGCGACAGTCGCCGCCACCGGCTACCCCCTCGTCGTTCTGAGCTCTCGCACACACGTTCCCGCCGTGCGGCAGAAATGACGGGCGCGACCCACCACTGGCACAAAACGAAAGGCGACAGGCCGCCGAGCGTGGCGGTTCACTCGTGGGTGATCCGGTCGGCCCCGATGATGGCGACCGCGAGGTTGAGCAGGCGGCGGGCCAGGGCGCGCCTGTTCCGGAACGTACTGGCCGCCACCGACAGTGCGGCGGCGGCATCCTCGGTCCGTGCGCCTAGGTAGGGCAGCACTTCTCGTAGCCCGCCCCGTTTAGGGATGCACTCGGCCAGCGCCGTCTGAGACACACAATCCTCACGCTCGGCCACCGCCAACGCGGCACGCACGGTCAGCCCCATAAGGGTGACCCGTTCCCGAATCGCGCGCACCAGGCGTGGTGGCAGATCCAACCGGTCGGCCACCTGTTCCGGGGAATCATCAGACACGGCCAGCTCGACCACGACACCCCATTCGTCTTCACTGGTGGCATCGGCCAGAAGTTGCACCCACCAGGCGTGTTCCTGCCGGGACTCCAGAATCGTCAGCGGGTCCACGCACCGCGCCCCGACCGTCACCGCCGTGTCGGCGACCTCAAGGGTGGCGGTGCGGGGTTGCCGGGCCAGCTTGGCCAGTTCGTGTCGCACCACGTTGCGGGCCACACCGAACACGAAGTCCTCGGGCCGGCCCCGGCTTTCGTCGAAACGGCCCGCATTGCGCCAGACCGTCTCCCGAATGACTTGCATCGTCGCGTCGACCTCCCCGCGGTAGCCACGCATCCGGTCGGTCACGAAGCCGCGAAGGCCGTCGACCAGGGCGATCAAGTTGCGCTCGACGGCCGCCATTTGGAGTGTCATCACGCCCCCAGGGCGGCGCGCTCGGCTTGCCGCGCCGCCGCCAGTCGCACCGCAATATCCTCGTGCAGTGGCATCCGGGAGGGCCAATCCGCGTCTATCAGGCGCCGGGCTTTGGCTGATCGCACATCGGCTTGGACACGCGCGTCCGAGACCGGCAGTCGCGGCGGTAAGCCCGCGTCGCGGGCCGGTCCTGCGGCCAGCCAGCGGCCGGGCTCTCGGATGATCGAGGCGGCCAAATATGCCGACGCATCGCCCACCATCCGCGGTGCTGCGGCGATCACATCCACCGCTGCCTGGACCAGGTCCAACGCTTCCGTGGTGAGATGCGCAGCTGCCAGCCGTCGCAGCAGCTGGTCCAAATCCAGCGCTGCGTGGATTTCTCTCAGCGTCGTGGCCAGGTGTGACAACCAGCCCGGCTCGTGCCCACCGGCCGCACCATGCGAAGACTTTCCGTCGTCGTCGGTTCCGACCATTTTGGCCACGTATGTCGTTGTGTTTACGGTGGAAGATGAAGATCTGATGGTTCTTCCTGATGGTTCTTCCTTTAACACGCGGCGCTCATTTGCACCTTCGGTGGCACCAGTTGCACCTTCGGCAGCCGGAACAGGCGAGTTATCCACAGGCGCGTTGACCGAAGGTGCAAATTCTGCATCTTCGGTACCGGTTGAGTTATCCACAGGATCGTCTTCCACCGAAGGTGCAAATTCTGCACTCTCGGTGACTTCCGCGTCATCCAGCGGGAGTGCGGCGCTAGAACGGCCATCCATGAGTGCTTGCAGGCGAGCGTCCAGTTGCTCCTGGGTCATGCCCACCGGCAAGACGTACCGATCGCTCGTGCGCCGCAGCAAGCCTGGCCTGGAGGCCGTGTAGCGCTCGACCATGCGCGGCCGCCTGGTGATCAGTCCGGCCCGTTCCAGGAATGCGAGTTGGTCCTTCACCGAGCGCACCGACAGTTCGGTCTCGGCGGCGATCATCCCCACACCCGGATAGCACGAATGGGACTCGTCCGCCTTATCGGCCAGGCACGCCAGCACGAACTTCGCGGAAGACTTGCCCAGCCGCAGGCTGTACGCCCAGGTCGTCGCCTTATTGCTCACGAGGCCACATCCGCCGCGTCGAGTTGACCGAACAGGTGCGGATGACTGCGGCGCAGCTGCTCCAGCCGCCGCCGACCCGTGCGCTCGGACACACCCTCCAGCCGAGCGATCAGAGCACCCGTGACCTGGCCGCCATCCGCGACCACCATCGCCAGCCGCTCCTGCAACCCCGCAACCGTTTCAGGGGCCACAACCGCACGAGGGCGCACCCACTCGACCGCGGCATCCTCACCCGCGCGCCTCGCCGGTGCAAGCGGTGTGCCTGCTTTCGCCCGAGCCGCCTCGGCTGCTACCGGTGCGGGGTCGGACTTGCGTGCCGGTCGCGGCTTCCCGCCGATCATCACCACCAACAGGTGCGAGGCGATCAAAAGTGCGATCGCCGGGACCGACGAGACCGCCGTGGCCACCCACAACGGCACTGTCACTCCGGTGGCCTCCATCGCATGCGAGGCGTTGCCAGCCACGCTGATCGCGGAAAACAACACCAGTGCCACCCACGGATACCAGGTCACCCGGCGGCCCCGACGTTTCAGCGCGAATGCTGCGGCTGTGGCGACAACGATGAACCCGTCAACGATCAACGGCCAGATGAACGCCAACCCCGGATCTATACCCGACCGAATGGCCAGATCCCGTAGCGCCTGGAAAGACAACACGAACCCGCCCAACGCCAAACCGACCACCCCAAGCGCAGTCGCCCATGCCAGTACCGGGTTTGAAGACCTCACCGATAGCGAATCACTCACCGTACTCACCCGTGACCTTGCTGGCCACACCGCGCGTGCCCCATTCGGCGGCCACTGCAACGGCGTTCAACAACGCGGCGATATTCGCGTCGTCAATTCCGCAAATAAGCTCACCCAACGGCGCGCCGGTATTGACCTCTGCCAGCTCGAGCACAAGCAGTGCGACGCGTCGCTGTCCACCTGACAGGCCGGACGAATTCACCCTGCACAAGCCATGCTCGAGGTCCAGCCAGATCTGCCCGGACGAGTCAGCTGCCGTCAGTACGCCGAAGATTGACCTCGACACCGGAGACGAACAGAGCAGCTGAACCGCGGCCATGTAGGGCAGGTATCCGCGCGCCCAGCACCACAACCGGCTCTGCGGGTCTTCTTCGGCGGCCGATGTGCCGTCGCTAACAAGACGTTGTTCCACGATTTCCCACTTCTACGAGGTCGGAACGACAACGCCGGTCCGGAGTTGTATCCCCGGGCCAGCCCTTCTAGTCAGTTCCGCGAGTAGTCCGAGCGCCGACGCTTGACGGTGATCGGCCGTTCATCGCCGATCTCGGAATGCGATACTGCGATCCGACTTTCACCGCTGGGATCTCGCCGTTCCGGATCAACCGGCGCACCGTGGTGCCCGTCACACGGTAGATCGTCGCGACTTCGTCCGGCGTAAAGTAACTCTCTTCAGCATCCATGTTTGCACAGTAGCATGATATCCATGTTTTATGGATATTACCAAAGAAGATCGCTTTTGATGCTGGCCAATGGCGATATCCACCGTATGCTAGATGCATGTCGCAAATACAGTCGTTTCCCGACTATTCCGCCACCGAGCGTGTCTCTCAGCGCGTGAACCACTTGCTGTACATCAATGACATGACCCAGCGTGAGCTTGCAATGCAAATGGGCACCAAGCACACGACCATCGGCAACAAGATGAGTCGTGGCAACCGGTGGAACATCGATGAGATCTTGTTGCTGGCGGACATCTTTGAAGTCTCGACGGACTACATGCTCGGGCGCGAGCCCCTTGAGGCGGTAAAGCCGGTTAACGCAAAAGTCCCGGCCTCCGAAGAGACCGGGACTAGTGGGTTGGTTGCGGGGACAGGATTTGAACCTGCGACCTCTGGGTTATGAGCCCAGCGAGCTACCGAACTGCTCCACCCCGCGGCACAAGATGAAACTCTAGCATGCCTAGCGCAACCCTGCGTGCCAGCAGCGCACGATCGGCTGCCGACTCGTGTTTCTGGCGCGCAAAGTGCGTGCGACGCCGAGGTGAAGCGCACTTTGCGCGCCAGAAACGCATGATGTGGCCGCGCGCGACGCGAGGCAGAGCGCCGCAGTCGCGTCCGCAGACGCACACCGCACGCGGGCACGACGAGCGAGCATAGGCTGGCATCATGCCTGATCAAACCGTGAGCGTCGCAGTCGCCCAGTTCGCGCCGGGCGCCGATCGCGAACGCAACCTTGCGAACATCCGCGAACTGGCGACGACAGCTGCAGCGCGCGCAGCGCGACTGGTTGTCTTTCCCGAGTACTCCTCGTTCTTCGTCGACCCGGTCGGGCCGGCCATGGTCGAGGCGGCCGAGGCGCTCGACGGGCCGTTCGTGACCGCGCTCGGCGCCCTCGCGGCCGAACTGGGCATCCATATCGTCGCTGGCATGGCCGAGCGAGTAGCCGATGCCCACAAGTTCTCGAATACGCTCGTCGCGCTCCATCCGGGCGGGCAGCTCGAGGCGACCTACCGCAAACAGCATCTGTACGATGCATTCGGCGGACGCGAGTCCGACTGGGTACTCGCGGGCGAGCTCGACATGCCGCGGCTCTTCGACGTCGACGGCCTGCGCGTCGGGCTGCAGACCTGCTACGACCTGCGCTTCCCGGAACTGACCAGGCTCATCGTCGACGCCGGCGCCGACCTGGTGCTCGTGCCAAGCGAGTGGGTGCGCGGCCCCCTCAAGGAACACCACTGGAGCACACTCATCACCGCGCGCGCGATCGAAAACACGGTATATATCGCAGCCGCCGACCACACCCCGCCGATCGGCGTCGGACTGAGCATGATCGTCGACCCGATGGGCGTCGCGCTCGCAACCCTCGGCGAACGAGCGGATGTCGCCCTCGCCCCGATCGCGTCAGCCCGCGTCGCACAGGTGCGCACCGTCAATCCGGCGTTAGCCCTGCGTCGGTACACGGTCGCACCGCGACAAAGCCGCGCCGGCTGACCGGCGGGCTGACCCGCGCCTGCCGACCCGCCCCGCACGAGCGCCGCATTTCGTTAGCGGCGCAGCCCCGCCAGCTGCTCTGCGGCGCGGCCGAGAACGTTGACGCGTTTGCAGAACGCGAACCGAACGAGCGACGCCATCGACGCATCCGTCGGCTGTGAACAGAAGGCCGAGATCGGCACGGCGACTACGCCGGCAAGGTGGGGGAGTTCGCGGCAGAAGGCGGCGGCATCCGGGTAGCCGAGGGGTGCGGCATCCGCAACGACGAAATAGGTGCCGTCGGGCACGGAGACGCCGAACCCGGCATCCGCAAGCCCGGCGGTCAGAAGGTCGCGTTTCGCGGCAAGCGTGGCGGCGGTGTCGGTGAAGAAGGCATCCGGAAGGCGGAGGCCGACGGCGGTCGCCGGCTGGAACGGCGCACCGTTCACGTAGGTGAGGAACTGCTTGACCGCCAGAATCGCCGTCACCAGGTCGACGGGTGCGCTGAGCCAGCCGATTTTCCAGCCGGTGGTCGAGAAGGTCTTGCCGCCCGATGAGATCGTCACCGTGCGTTCGTGCGCGCCCGGGAGCGTCGCCACCGGAATGTGCGGCACCCCGAACGTCAGGTGCTCGTAGACCTCATCGGTGACGACGATCGCATCGTGCCGGTTCGCCACCTCGACGATTGCCTCAAGCGTCTCGCGACCGAACACGCTCCCGGTAGGATTGTGCGGATTGTTCACCAGGATGATCTTGGTGCGGTCAGTGACAGCCGCCCGCAGTTCGTCGAGGTCGGGCTGGAAAGCGGGCGCGCGCAACTGCACCGTTCGATGTACACCGCCGGCCAGCGCTATCAGGGCACCGTACGCGTCGTAGTACGGTTCGAACGTGACGACCTCGTCGCCCGGGTTGACCAGTGCGAGCAGCGTCGCGGCGATGGCTTCAGTCGCACCGGCGGTCACGAGCACCTCGCGGTCGGGGTCGACCCTCAAGCCGTAGAAACGCTGCTGGTGTTCGGCGATCGCCTCACGCAGCACGGGCATGCCGATGCCCGGCGGGTACTGGTTGACCCCGTCGCGGATGGCGCGGATCGCCGCCTCGAGAACCTCGGCCGGGCCGTCTTCGTCTGGAAAGCCCTGCCCCAGATTGATGGCCCCAGTGCGTGCAGCCAGGGCACTCATCTCAGCGAAGATCGTGGCAGCAATCGTGCCGTCGGGGGCGAGGAGTCCTGCGCCGCGTGCCGCTGCCCGCCAGGGACCGTCGATGTTCATGCTGCTCCTTCGCGCCACCGTGCTCTCGTCACGGTGATTTCCAACTTACGTCATCGCCCCAACGTCGCGGTCTCGCTCTGCGAATCCCACAACCGAGCGGATGCTGCGCCACCGGTCCCCGGCGCCCCGCTACGGTGGCTGCATGATCCGGATGTCGCGCCCGCCTGTGGATAACTTCCGCGGCGCCCTGCACGTTTGCTCTACCGTTGTGGCATGCCGATGCTGACCCACCGACTCCTCGCTGCCGGTTCCGCGAGCCTGCTCGCTGTCGGCATTCTTGCCGGGTGTGCTCCGGCCGCGCCGACGCCGACGCACACGCCAGCCGCAACGCAGTCCCCGATGTTCGCATCGGACGCCGACGCCCTGAAGGCCGCTACGGATGCCTACGCCGCCTACCTGAAGATGTCTGACACGATCGCGCATGACGGTGGCAAAGACCCGGAACGCATCAAACCGTTTGTGACTGGTGCACAATTGGCCCAACAACTCCGAGGCTTTGAGGTCTTCTCCAAGGACGGGCTGCGATCGAGCGGGGATACACGATTCGACACCGTGTCTCTTCAGCGATGGACACAGCGTGGCGATGGTCTTGTTGAAGTTGATCTTTACATGTGCACTGATGTGTCTGACGTTCGCGTGCTGAACTCCACGGGGACCGATGTGACGCCAGGCACCCGTATCGACAGGCTTCCCATTCAAATTGCGTTGCAATCGCAAACTACATCTGGTCGATTGCTGCTCGCGAGGAGTGATTCATGGTCCGGCAACAATTTCTGTTAGTTACAGTCGGGTCCGTGGTCGGGCTGGTCGCCGCGGTGGTCGCAGGTCCGTCGATTGCGATCGCCGCCGGTGGAGGATGCACGGTGGCGGAACAGATCGTGGGACAGTGTGACCCTCCGCAGGCACACGGCTCGATCGACGGAGGCGGCGTCAACATCGGTGCGACTCAAGAGGTCCCGGGCTCGGCGCCGCGCAGCGGTGATGATGCAGCGGCGAGCGACTCGTCCAGCGGCGATAGCAATGGCACTACCGGGAGCAGTTCGTTTCCTGACGCGGGATTCGTCAATATCGCCCCCTTGTGGAACGTCATCACCTGTCAGGCTCCCGATCCGTGTGCGAATCCCACCGTGCGGCTGAGCGATCTCATCAATTTCCGTGCGCCGGTGCCCACAACTTCGATGGAACCGAATGGCTGGGCCGTCGTTGGTCTTGACGCTAATTTCGTTGCGGGGGCAGCCGTTGATGTGCAGAGCGGAACCCTCCTCAGACTACCGGCGCAGGTGCGCTTCACGCCGGCAGGTTTCTCCTGGGATTACGGAGATGGTGCAAAGCGTACGTCCGCTGATGGGGGCGCTTCCTGGGCGAAGCGCGGCATCCCGGAGTTCAGCCCGACGCCGACGAGTCATGCCTATTTGCGCACCGGGAGCTTCACTGTTCAGATCGGTGTGAGCTACACGGCCGAATATCGCTTCGCAAACCAGAATTGGCAGCAGATCCCGGGTATTCTGAACATGCAGGCGCCCCAATTCGCCGTCGTCGTCGGCGACGCGAAAACGGTGCTTGTCGGGCGTGACTGTGTCGCGAACCCGCGCGGTCCTGGTTGCTGAGAGCCATTCGAGGTGATCGACGCCGCTCGACATCAATGTTGAGGCCGACACACAGATTGCGCATAGGTTACGTTCAGGCGGAGCGTGGATGCTGAGCTTGCTTGGAAGGAGCACGACATGACCGACACCCCGAACGACCCCGTCAACGCACCGGAGCCCACGGAGGCAGCCGGATCAACGGACCAGCCAGCAACGGATCAGCCCGGTGCCGAGACCCCAGACGCGACTCCTGCGGTGAAGCAGCCCGCCGCACCGACAGCAGCTGCCGCACCCGCAGCATCCGTTCCGCCAGCCGAGACTCCCGCGCCCGCTGAGCCGACGGCAGCGCAGCCTGCGCCTCCAGCCGGGACCGCAACGCCTGCTCCTGAAACGCCTGCTCCTCAAACCTCGTGGGCGGCGCCTGTGAACACGCCTCAGGCACCCCAGTCCGCGCCGGGATCACAGCCTACGGCCGCGCAGCCAACGGCACCGCAGCCAACAGCCGCGCAACCCACAGTGCCGCAGCCGACGATCAGTCAGACCGCGCAGCCGACTCCGGTCGCGCAGCAGCCCGGTCAACCGCCGGTCGCACAGCCGCCGGCCCCCTACTATGGCAATGGCGCCTTCGGCCAGCATGGCCAGCCTGCCCAGCCGGGCCAGCCCGGCTATGCATCCCAGCAGCCGTACTCGACGCAACAGCAGCCGTACGCGCAGCAGTACGCGACCCAGCCCACCCAGCCGATCATCGGTGCGACGCCGACTACCGCGACTGAGGAGAAGCAGCCGAGAAAGCGCGGTGTCGGAATGCTCGTCGCCGCGCTTGCGATCGGCGCGCTGATCGGTGGCGCGTCCGGTGCTGGTGTTATGGGAATAGTCCAGGCGAGCCAGAACGGGTCGGCCAAGCCGGCCAGCTCAACCGGCGCCGAGAACATCACCGTCAACAACGCGAGCGATGCCACTCCTGTGACCGCGGTCGCCGCCAAGGCCTCACCGAGCGTCGTGACGATTTCCGTCACGGGCACTCAGGCGTCGGGCACCGGTTCCGGCGTCATCTTAAGCGCTGACGGCTACGTGCTGACGAACACCCACGTCGTTACGCTCGACGGTGAGATTGCCAACCCGACCATTCAGGTGCAGGACAACAACGGCAAGCTCTACACGGCCAAGGTGATCGGCACTGACCCGATCGTCGATCTTGCGGTCATCAAACTGAACAACGCGAGCGGCTTGACGCCAGCGACGTTTGCCGATTCCACCAAGCTCAACGTCGGTGATCGCGCCGTCGCCATCGGTGCCCCGCTGGGCCTCGCCGGCACCGTCACGGACGGGATCGTGAGCGCGCTGAACCGCAGCATCCAGATCGCGTCGTCGGCCGCACCGAAGTCTGACCAACAGTCGCAAGGCAACGGCAGCACTGACAACCCGTTCAACCTGTGGAACTTCGACCTCCCGGGCCAGGGCGGTTCAAGCCAGACCCCGAGCGCCACGACCGGCACGATCTCGCTGCCCGTAATTCAGACGGATGCCGCCATCAACCCGGGCAACTCGGGTGGCGCCCTGCTGAATTCGAAGGGTGAGGTGATCGGCATCAACGTGGCGATCGCGAGTGCTAGTTCGAGCAGTTCGAGCAGCGGCCAGACCGGCAGCATCGGTGTTGGATTCGCGATCCCGTCCGATCTCGCGAGCCGTGTCTCATCCGAACTGATCAAGAACGGCAAGGCCACTCACGGACTGCTCGGCGCAAGCGTCAAGGATGCCTCAACCGCGACCACGAGCACGACCGTCGGCGCGACGATCGCCTCGGTCAGCAGCGGTGGGGCAGCGGCGAAGGCGGGTTTGCAGGCCGGTGATGTCGTGACCAACTTCAACGGATTCCCGATCACGAGTTCGTCTGACCTGACGGCGCAGGTGCGTTACCTGGCGGCCGGTTCAAGCGCCAAACTCACTTACGTGCGCGACGGCAAGCCCTACACGGTGGATGTCACGCTCGGCACTCTGACCCAGTAAGCGACCTGAGGCCCCATCCCGCGGGGCTCACCCGCAATCGCCCGTGCAACGCGTGTTGCACGGGCGATTGCCGTCTGCCAGGAGTCGGCCATGCGCCGCCTGATAAGCTCGACCGAGCCGAAAACGACGGGACAATATGGCGCAGCTGAGTGACGAGGGCGCGCTGCCCGGTGTCTCTTACGTCATGCCTGTGCTGAATGAGGTCGCCCATGTGCGTGACGCCGTCGACAGCCTTCTGGCGCAAGATTATGCTGGCCCGTTCGAGGTCGCCCTGGCCCTTGGCCCGAGCATCGACGGAACCACAGAATTGGTGGCGGAACTCTCGCAAGCCGACCCGCGCATCCGCGTTCTCGAGAACGAGATCGGGTCGACACCGTCCGGTCTCAACATCGCGATCAGAGCTTCGCGGTATCCGATCGTGGTGCGGGTCGACGCGCATTCTGTGCTACCGCCGGAGTATGCCCGCATCGCCGTTGAGACAATTCTTCGAACGGATGCCGACAACGTCGGCGGTGTGATGGACGCTCAGGGTGTGACCCCGTTCGAACGTGCGGTCGCGCACGCCTACGGCAGTGCACTCGGGCTCGGCGGCACCAAGCTTCACCGCGGCGGCGAAGAAGGTCCGGCCGAGACCGTCTACCTCGGCGTGTTCAAACGGACGAGCCTGATCGAGGCCGGGCTGTTCGCCGAGGAGATCAAACGCGGCCAGGACTGGGAACTCAACCGACGCCTGCGCGCGGCAGGTGGCACCGTCTGGTTCACTCCGAAACTCAGCGTCGTTTATCGGCCCCGGCCGAGCATGAATCAGCTGGCCCGTCAGTTCCTGTCGACTGGGCTGTGGCGCGGCGAACTGGCGCGGCGTTTTCCGAAGGCCAACGGCATCCGTTATTTTGCACCGCCTGTGATGGTGTTCGGCGTTGTGGTCGGCCTTATTCTGGGCATCATTGGTGTCGTGCAGGCGGGCTTGGGCGTGGCGCCCTGGCTGCTCATCGGCTACGTGGCTCCGGTGTTCTATCTGTTGCTGGTGTTTGCGGCGGCGCTGGCGTCCAGTGGAAGACTCGGAATTCGCGCGACGCTATGGTATCTGCTGGTCTTGCCCTGCATCCATTTCTGCTGGGGGATCGGCTTCGTGCTCGGTTTCTTGTCACTCACGCGCAATATCTCAGCGCACACGGGAAGGTAGCCATGTCGAACGAGCCGCCGAAGGCCGACCGTCCCGCGCGGCCGCGTTCGATCGCCGAGCTGCGTGCGGTTGCTCAGCCGCCGGAGGTGCGTTCACGTGCCAACGCCGAACACTGGACGGCATCGCTCTACCTGCGCGACCTCTCCCCGTACCTGACCTGGATGCTGCTGAAGACGCGCGTCTCCGCCAATGGTGTGACCGGGTTGATGATCTTGGTCGGCTGGTCCACCGCGGCAGCGCTGCTGATCCCCGGCATCTGGGGTGCGCTGGTCGCACTGGTGCTCGGCCAACTGCAGATGCTCGTGGACTGCTGCGACGGCGAGGTCGCCCGGTGGCGCGGCACGTCTTCTCCGGCCGGCGTGTTTCTGGACAAGGTCGGGCACTACTCGACGGAGGCGCTGATCCCGGTCGTGCTCGGCATCCGCGCGGCGGCGTATCCATTCTTGGTTCCCGAGGACTACCTGTGGACGACGCTCGGAACTCTGCTTGCGCTGATCATCGTGCTGAACAAAGCGCTCAACGACATGGTGCACGTGGCTCGCGCGAACGCCGGGTTGGCAAAGCTCGCCGACACGCGCAGTGCCTCTGCACCGACGAACGGCCTCGTGGCCAAGCTGCGCAAGGCCGCACGATTCGTGCCGTTCCACCGGCTGTATCACTCGGTGGAGCTGACGATCCTCGCTTTCGTGACGGCCGTGGTGGGCCTGTTTGTCGGTCAGGAACTGGCCAGTCGCGTGCTCGTTGCTGTGCTCGTACCGCTGGCGTTGCTGTCTCTCATCGGTCACTTCGTGGCGATCATGGCGTCGAACCGTGTCCGGTCCTGAGAGCGGCTTGCGCGGCGGTGCGGCCCGCGGCAGTTCAGCGGGTGGCGGCGCGCGTCCGCCAGTCTCGGTCGGGGTCGTGGTGCTCACGCAAGGCAAGCGGCCGGATGACCTGGCTCGCGGCATCCGTAGTGTGTTCTCGCAGGAGGATGTGACGCTCGACGTCGTCGTTGTCGGCAACGGTTGGGACCCGGCGGATGCTGTTCCCTCGCTTCCCGCGCTCGCGAAGACCCTGAAACTGGAGGAAAACCTCGGCATTCCGGCGGGTCGCAACCGGGGAGTGTCGCTGGTCAGCGGCGAGTACCTGTTTTTTCTCGACGACGACGCGTCGTTGCCGAGCACGCGCTTCTTGCGTACGGCGGCAGCGCTGATTGAGGCGGATCCGGGCATCGGTCTGGTGCAGCCGCGCGTTGTGGACCCGAGTGGCAGCACGTCGCCGCGGCGCTGGGTGCCGCGCATCCGCAAGGGGGAGCCGACGCAATCGAGCAATGTGTTCTCCTGTTGGGAGGGTGCCGTGCTGCTTCCGCGGGCGGTGTTCGACGCGACGGGCGGCTGGGCGGATCCGTTTTTCTACGCCCACGAAGGCATCGAGTTGGCGTGGCGCGTGTGGGATCAGGGCAAGCGTGCGTGGTACGCGGGGGAGCTGACGGCGAATCATCCGGCGATCGAGCCGACTAGGCACGCGTATTATTACCGGCTCAACGCGCGAAACCGGGTGTGGTTGGCGCGGCGCAATCTGCCCGCGATTTTCGTGCCGCTCTACGTGGGTGCCTGGACCGGCATCCAGTTGTTGCGTTGGGCACGCAGCCCGGCAGCGCTGAAGGCGTGGTTCGGCGGCTGGCGCGAGGGTTGGCGCACCGACCCGGGTGAGCGTCGGCCGATCCGGTGGCGCACCGTCTGGCGGATGACGCTGGCCGGGCGTCCGCCGCTCGTCTGACGGATGCTGCTACGTAACACGGATTGAACGGTCGTGCCTCCGTTGGTAGGGTCTGCGGGTGGCCCAAACTTCTGAATGGATCGAACATCGCCGCGGCGATGGTGAGCTGCTGGGCTGGATGCGCTTGGAAGCAGACGGTTTCGTCGTCATCGATCTGCTCGGGCGGCCGTTGACCAATGTGGTCGACTGGTTCACGGCGGAGGAGACGCTGGAGGCGACGGGCATCGGCTACCTTGCGGACCCGTTCGAGTTGCTGCTTGACGACGGGCGTTGGCTGCGCGTTCGCATTACCGAAGTGTCTTCTGACGCCATCCGGATCAAGAAAGACGATTGGGGCGATATCACCGTGCCTCTGCGGGAATTCACGCTGCCGTTCCCCATTACGGATCGGCTGCGCCCGCTCAGTACTTGATGACCGCTCGGTGCCCGCTGAATCTCAGTGCTCGATGACGACGATCGGCGGTTCGCCGAACGCGATGCGCGCGTTGCTGAGCACGCGGCGGCCGAGAATGTGATTGCCGGTGCCGCCGACGACTGCGCCGATACCGAACGGGATCGCCTTCGCTAGCATCCCGGCGCCGCCTTTCACAGCGAAACGCCGCAGGAACGACTTCCTCAGCTGATCGACGAGTGGGCCGACGACCGCGCGCGGCATGCTGCTCGTCACGACTTCGCCCCAGTAGAGCTGGCGGGACGTGTCACGGGCGATCGCCTCAGCGCCCCACTGCCGTACGAGGTCGGAGCCTTCGCGGCCGAGCATCAGCGCCATGACCAGTGCACGCGCGCGTACCGGATCGTCGACGGCGACGCCATGCACCTCGCTGACCGACTGCGCGAACAATGCGGTCGCTTCGAGAAAGGCTGCGGTTTCGACGCCGGACAGCGCCAGCGTCGTAACGGTGCCGATCGCCGGAATCACGGCAGTCGCGCCGACGGCGGCACCGCTGGTCGTCACAGTCGCGAGATAGCGACGCTCGAGGATGCGGATGAGTTCGCGGGAGGAAGCATCCGGATTGCGTTTGCGGATGCCGCGGATGTGCGCGAGCACGGCCGGTCGCTGGATCGCCATCAGCCGCTCGAAGCCGCGCGCGCCTGCGCCGGGCAGTGCGCCACCGCGCGGCGTACTCATGCCGGTGATGGACACGATCGGCTGGGTCTTGCGGGCCATCCCTTGAGTCTACGGGTGGTGACGTCCCGCTCGCGGCTGGCGCGCAGTTCCGTTTGCTGAGCGCAGCCGAAGCGCCACCTCGCCGTCCCCCGTTCGCTGAGCGAAGTCGAAGCGCCACCCTGCGGTACGAAGCGCCACAGTCACACTCACGCGCGCCACCCGGTAGCTTCAGACCGTGAAGTCCAACGGCAGTCTGGTCGCCGCCTACGCAACTGCGTTCACCGAATGGGACGAATCCGATGACGCCGTGCTGTGGGACCGGACGTCCGCAGATGGCATCGACGCCGTCTGACATCTGTCCCGCTCGCCCTAGTACTACAGTCGCGTTTGTGGGGTGTGGCCGCGGGCCTTGTAATGGCATAGCTGGGCGCGGTGTTGGTGTTTTCGTCGCCAGAGGGAGCAGCGGAT
>Ga0208357_1001104_pt1 | contig 20293 bp, 17 predicted proteins | sample NGESurdeep092012_6_FD_184487 | JGI IMG/M metagenome (GOLD analysis project Ga0208357, IMG submission 184487) | Arctic peat soil microbial communities from Barrow, Alaska - NGEE Surface sample F52-2 deep-092012 (SPAdes) | ecosystem: Environmental > Terrestrial > Soil > Wetlands > Peat ... | reverse complement strand
CGAGAGGATCGCCTGGTTCCACTGCTTCGCGGGCATCGCCGGCGACATGGCGCTCGGCAGCCTGATCGATGCAGGAGCCGACACCGACGAGCTGCGGAACATGCTGGCCCGTCTGCCCGTAGACGGCTGGCGCCTCGACCTCGAAACCGTGATGCGAGGCGGCCTGTCGGCAACGCGAGCACTGGTCACTGTCGAAGAGAGCGGAATCTCGCGGACCTACCTCCACATCGTAAAGATCATCGAAGAGGCCAGGCTTCCAACTCGTGTGCGCGAACGCGCGCTTTCGGCATTCCGGGCGCTCGCCGAGGTCGAGGGCCAGATACACGCACGCCCCGCTACCCAGGTTCACTTCCACGAACTCGGTGGGCACGACACGATCATCGACATCGTCGGGACAGCGGCAGCGCTCGAGCTCTTGGAGGTCGACGTCGTGCGCGCCTCCCCAGTAGCTACCGGTCGCGGCATGGTACGGAGTCAGCACGGGCTGATCCCGAACCCGGCACCAGCGGTGATCGCGCTGCTCGAAGGAGCGCCTGTCTACGGCCGCGACATCGACGTGGAGCTCACCACACCAACGGGCGCGGCGATCCTCGCGACGATGGGATCGGGATTCGGACCGATCCCAGCCATGACCATCGAGGCCTACGGGTATGGTGCGGGCGGCAGGGACATCGACGGACTTCCGAACTGCACGCAGGTGGTCATCGGATCCTCGAGACGACCGACGAGCGACGGTGTCCCGTCGGGGCAGCCGCAGATGCTGCTCGAGGCGAACCTCGACGACATCACCGGTGAGCAGGTGGCCGACGTCCTCGCAGCGCTCTTCGAAGCAGGTGCTGCAGACGCCTGGATCACGCCCGTGCTCATGAAAAAGGGCAGACCTGGGCAGATCGTCTCCGCGCTCTGCGACGTGGCGCTTGGCTCGCAGCTCCGCCTCGTGCTCCTTAGCGAAGGCGGCTCTCTCGGGGTCCGCTCGACGATCGTCGATCGCTTCGCCAGCACGAGAACGCTCGAGTCGGTCGTTGTAGACGGACAACCGGTTCGAGTAAAGGTCAGCCCAGGGCGGGCCAAGGTCGAACACGACGATGCTGCCCGCGCCGCGAAGCTACTCGGGCTTCCAGTCCGCGAGGTGACGAGCAAGGCCGAAGCTGCCTGGCGTGACCATCTCGAACATCCTCACGATCACTAACGAAGCAAGACAGGTTCAGGCGCTTCGAACGAGCGTGATGAGCTGACTCGAGGTCGCCACCCCGGAAGCAGCGGCTTGCACCTGGAGCACGAAGGTGCCGACGACCTTTCCGAGGGGGACCGGTCCGATCGTGAGGTAGGACGAGCCGCGGGCTGCAATCTGGGCCACCGAGGTGCTCCGCTTGGCTAGCTCTTCTCCGCCGGTACTTCTCACCTCGACCGTGACCGTCACGCTCCGCACCGCCGCGTCGCCGGTATCGGCCACAACGACCTCGGCAGTGACTGCCTTCGTTGGTGGCAGAACTGACCGAGCTGACTGCGGCGGAATCTGGAGGGTCGTCGTAGTCGCCGCGATCGTGGTCGTGGTCGTGGTCGACGAGGTGCTCGTCGTGGTCCCGAACCCAGTCGCGAACGTCGTTGTCGTCGTGGTCGGCGTCGCGTGGAGTGGAAGCGTCGTAGACGTCGTAGTAGTCGTCGTGGTCGGATTTGGCACACCGTTGATCTGCACGGGACTTGGGAGAACAGAGATCGCCAGCAGCTTCAGCGCCGAGCGAAGAACGAGCGTCGGATTCGCTCGAAGCGTGTGGACGAGGCTCGAGCAGTCGCCGGATCCGAGCGTCCCTGCATACGTGCTCCATTTGCGGAACTGCTGATGCGAAACGCCACGAATGCGCTGGAAGACCCCGTCGAGGGTCCCAATCGCGCCATCCGCCGCCTGGATCGCCCGCTGCGAGGTGACGCAGCTCGAAGTAGCCGAGCTCGCAGCAGCCGACGGCGTCGTCGCGAGCGCGACACTCCGCTCGAGGTCCGTGACTGCGGCAACTCGGGAACTAAGCACGCGCTGCACGAGGGCGGCATCTCTTGTCGACGGCGCCTGGATGCCGAGATCCTCGAACGCCGCCTGGTTCGCGGCGGTGACGCTCGTCAGGGTCGAAAGCGTCGCATCAAGGGTCGCCCGCGTCGTCGAAGCGCTGACACTGTCGACCGAATGCACGGCTTCACCCATCGCCGAGGACGCCGAGAGCAGCGGCTCCACGCCAGCTACCCACGAGGCGAGCGCGCGCTGGCCGACCTGGGGCGAATCGTTCACCGCGTCGGTGATCACTTCCGCGATCACGAGCACCACCACGAGAGCCGCGACGACCGCGACGATCATATGCGTTCGTGTCCGCCTGGGCTTCGGGCCGATGGAGCGGCGGTTGAACACCGTCATAGCCTCGCACCTTGTCGCCGATGGCGCGGCGGCCGATTCGCTCTAGCCGCGCTACGAGCTGCAGCGAAGGTGTAACGAGCGACACCCGGACGCGCCCGGGTGCGACGGCCTTCGTCACCGCCCTCGGTACCGAATGCTCCGGCTGCACACGCGTGACGGCGAGGAACCGCAACGATAAAGTGACGAGCCCTCGGGTGGAAGACGTTGTCGAGTGCGTCCGTCGTAGCGATTACTGGCGAATGCGTTAGCTCTCGGCATGCGAAGCTCTTCGGGCCAGCTTGCCGGCGTGGCGCAGTTGGAAGCGCAGGCGATTTGTAATCGTCAGGTCGTGGGTTCGAGTCCCACCGCCGGCTCCCCAGAAAGTTGCTCTGCAGCAAGAGCCAAAGAGCTAGCACCACGGCGCCAAAGCGCGATCGAGGCTGCCGGCGCTCGAGCGAGGTGTCTAGGAGTTGCGGCGCGGAATCTGGAAAACGCCAGCTGGCTCTTTGGCTTCCTCGTCGTCATCGACCACCACCACGTGATCGACCTCGACCGGCGCAAACTCCTCGACCTTGTACCCGACGTACTCGGAGTTTGGAATGGACTCGTAGCCGCCGTGCTCACGCCGGATGACGGTGTTATGGACCTTGCGCTTACCCCCAGTCGGATCGGCCTGTAGCTCCTTACAGATCTTGTACGCAATCGGGAAGACGAGCGCGGGGATCACCAAGCAGAGAATCCGGAAATCGAGCAGCACCGTGTTCAACGAGATCGACAGGTAGTGAGCAAGCACGTCGGTCGCACTCGCTCCGAAGAGGACGAAGTAGAACGCCAGCACCGCCGAACCGATCGCGGTGCGTATCGGACGGTCTCTCGGCCGATCAAGGAGATGGTGTTCCGCGGTGTCGCCGGTGATCTTTGCCTCGAGTATCGGCCAGGCGTAGAGCAGGTTGAATGTGACGCCGGGGAGGAGTACCGCCGGGAAGAACACGTTCGGGATCATGTGACCAGGCAGGTGCAGCTCCCAGCTCGGCATGACGCGGAGCGCGCCATCGAGCCAACCCATGTACCAGTCAGGCTGCACGGCATAGCTGACGTGGAACGGTACGTAGGCGCCATAAAGCCAGATCGGGTTGATCTGCACGAAGGCACCTAGCAGTGCCGTGATCCCCGTGACGAGGAACAAGAAGCCCGTCGTCTTGGCGATGAACCCAGGGAACATCGGGGTGCCGACAACGTTGTCCTCTCGCCTTCCCGGCCCAGGAAACTGGGTGTGTTTGTGGCGAACGAGCATCCCGAGGTGCGCACCGAGCAATCCGAGTATCACGAGCGGGAGTATCAGTACGTGGAGAATGAAAAAGCGCGGGATGATCACGCCGTTGCCCGGGAATGCTCCGCCGAAGAGGAACGTAGCTAGATAGCTCCCGACGAGGGGCACGGACTCAAGGATCGAAAATGCGATCCGGATTCCGGTGCCTGACACCAGGTCATCGGGGAGCGAGTAGCCGAGGAAGCCGTTGAATATTGCGAGGATCATCAGCGTCGTGCCGACCATCCAGTTCACCTCACGTGGGCGCCGGAATCCGCCGGTGAAGAAGACCCGAAGCATGTGCACGACGATCGATCCGACGAAGATGTTGGCAGACCAGTGGTGCATCTGGCGCATCAGCAACCCACCGCGGACAACGAACGACATGTTGACCGTGCTCTCGAACGCCTCAGAGACGTGCAGACCCCGAAGCGAGAGAACCGGTCCGCTGTAGATGACCTGATGCTCGGATGGCACGAAGTACAGCGTCAAGAACACGCCGGTCGCAAGTAAGACGACGAGCGAGTACAACGCGATCTCACCGATCATGAAGGACCAGTGGTCGGGGAAGATCTTGTTCAGCATGTGGCGACCACCACGCGATATCGCTAAACGGTTGTCTATCCAGTTCCAGAGGCCCTCGATCATAAGGTGCCACCCCGCTCCCAGAATCCAGGACCGATCGGTTCGTCATAGCCCGTCTGCGCCCGCAGGTACCCGGAGTCGTCCACGTACAACGGCAGCTGGGGGAGCGGTCGAGGTGCAGGGCCGAAGATCGGCTCCGCGCCTTTGGCCACGAGGAACATGGACTGGTGGCACGGGCAAAGGAGCAGGCCGGTCAGTTGCTCGTAGAGGCCAACCGGGCATCCGGAATGGGTGCAGACCTTGGAGTAAGCGACGTAGCCATCCGGGCCCCAGGTCTCTCGCCCGGGCTTGGTGATGATGGCGCCGTCTTGCACGTGGATCAGGATCGTCTGCGAGAGCGCTCCACCGACGTCGTTTTGCGGGAAGACCGTCACGAAGCTACCGATCGGAACGTCGCTCACCGCGACCCGGCGGCCGTCGGACTGGGTGAGATATGCGTCCTTTCGCCACGGCGTGGTGTAGAACGCGTTCTTTGGCAGCGGCCCAAGCGATCGCAGCAGCGGGAAAAGTGCGACGATGCTAAAAATACCGCCTGCTAGGGCCATGACGCCGACGATGAAGCCGCGACGCTTCACCGCGACCTTGCCTCTCGACGCGAAGTCGTCGATCAGGGCCTTCTGCTCTTCAGGCGTCGTCTCCATCATCGCCCTGGGCTCTTCGAAGGGGCCCCTCGGCATCAGGTACTTGCCCCAGGCGACGAACCCAGCGCCGAAGAAGCTCATGCCGAAACCGAGCGTGCCACCGAGCCAGAAGTTGCTCCCGTTCTGCCAGTACGCGGCGCCGAATCCGGCGAACGACGCAACAGACAAGAGAAAGAGCGCGGCGGTCATCTTCTCGGCGCGAAGTGGGTTCCTCGCCGCTACCTCGAACTGCGGCGCGTCGGTGGGGACCGGCGTCCCGTTCGATGAGTGGTCAGACATGGGTGGGCTCCAACTCATCGTGGGCTTGCTCTGGGTCCTCACGCTCGGTCCGCTCGCCGATCCAGAGTGCGATCAACATGCAGGCACCCACGCCAAGAAAGAGTCCTACAAAACCTTCCGCGACGGGCCCGACGCCGCCGAGCCCAAGACCTCCAGGTGAGCTCGGGTGCTCGATGTCCTCGGTCACGTACGCGACAACATCATTGGCCTCCGTCTTGGTCAATGCGCCCGGGTACATCCGGGGCATGTTCCCCGGACCCGTCTCTATGGCTTCTGCGACATTCGTCGCTGTCACACCGTGAAGCGGCAGCGCTTCCAGGCCGCCAGAGAGTGCGTCCCCGGCACCGGTGATGGTGTGGCACGGAGCACAGTTCGCAGCGAACATGTCGAATCCGACTGCGACATTCGCACCCTTTAGATCCACGGTCGGGATAGCGACGCCGACGCCAGGTGTGAGCGACTGGACCCAGTTCGCCAGCTCGAGGGTCTGTTGGTTCGTGAACTTGTCCGGCTTGCGAACCGGCTCGGCAGTCGGCACCGAGAGCGGCATCAACCCGGTCGAAACCCAGAGGTCGACGGTGGCCGAGCCCAGGCCCTGCAGGTTCGGCGCCAGTGCGCTGCCCTTGGCCTCTGCCCCGTGGCAGGTCGAACAGTTCTCGGCGAAGAGCTCCTCACCCGAAGCGAGTGATGCCGCAGACGTAGGACCCGGGTCAGCAGTGAGCCGCACCGGAGCGGGATTGCCGGATTTCGTCGCGCCTTCGGAGACGCCGAAGAACATCATGCCGAGCGCGATCGCGAGCACGGTTATCCCTACGGGAAGAAAGAGTCTGCGCATGGCTACGAGAACAGGAACAGGGCCGAGAACAGCCCGATCCAGACGATATCGACGAAGTGCCAGTAGTAGCTGACTGCCTGGAACACCGGGAGCTCTCCGGCGTCGCCGCGAGGGCCTTTCATCCGCATCAACAAGAAGCCCATCGCCACGAGACCGAGTAGGACGTGGAGGCCGTGCAGACCGGACATGACGTAGAAAAGTGAGCCGTAGGCATTCGTGCTCGGGTGGATCGGCAGCGTCCGCCACTCATACATCTGGTTCGCGAGGAACGCAGCGCCGAGCAAGATGCTCACCACAGTCCAAAAACGCGCTTTGGCCCGCTCACCTCGCTCTGCCGCCCAGACTCCCATCTGCATCGTCGGGCTCGAGGCGAGCAGCACAAATGTAAAGACAAGCGCCTGGTAGGTGTCGAGCTTGGTGCCAGGAGGCGGCCACACCTTCGCGTTTGCTCGGATCGTGAAGAACGCCGCGAACAGACTCGAGAAGAACATGAACTCCGAGCCGAGCCAGATCATCACGCCCACGGCCAGCAGCTGAGGCCGCTGCGCATGGGTCGGACTTGCTGACGGAAGCGAAGCTCCGGCGACGGTCACATCGGTCACCCCGTATTTTTAGTCGACGGGACGCGCAACATTCCAAACGAAGCGAAGAGTTCTTTTTGGCCGCAATAGCGCAGCGGTGCCTCCCCGGGCGACAAAGCGCCGCTTGGCAGTACCTTTTGGGGGTGAATCCCGACGAGTCCGACTTTCTTCGTGCCTGTCGAGGTGAGCTGACTGGCGCCACACCGATCTGGTTCATGCGCCAAGCAGGTCGCTCCCTTCCCGAATACCGGGCGATTCGCGGAACCGAGAGCATCCTCGAGGCAATCTCGCACCCCGAGCTCGCCGCCGAGATCACCATGCAGCCGGTCCGCCGCTACGGCGTCGACGCCGCGATTCTCTTCTCCGACATTGTCGTGCCGCTCGCTGCGATCGGCGTCGGCGTCGAGATCGTCGCCGGCAAGGGCCCGGTTATCGCCGAGCCATTTCGTTCGAGGGCGGACCTGGCGAGGATCCGACCACTCGAGGCAAGTATCGACACCGCCTACGTGCTCGACACCGTGAAGATCCTTCGCAGCGAGCTCGACGTCCCCTTGATCGGCTTCGCGGGGGCACCGTTCACCGTCGGGAGCTACTTCATAGAAGGCGGGGCGACTCGAACATTCGCCAAGACGAAGTCGCTGATGCACAACGATCCGGCGCTGTTCATGGAGCTGATGGACCTCCTGGCAGATCTCGCCATCGACTCGCTCACGTCACAAATCGATGCCGGAGTAGCCGCAGTCCAGCTCTTCGACAGCTGGGCAGGGGCACTCTCGCGAGCCGACTACCAGCGGTTCGTTCTGCCGTCCAGTACGAAGGTTCTAGCTGCGCTCGAAGGTACCGGGGCACCTCGAATCCACTTCGGTGTCGACACCGGCGAGATCATCGACTTGATGGCTGAGGCGGGTGCGGAGGTGATCGGCGTCGACTGGCGCATGCCGCTCACCACCGCGGCACTTCGTGTCGGGCAGTCGACGACGCTGCAGGGAAACCTCGATCCGGCCGTCTGCCTCGCTGGCTACGAGGCAGTGGTGCCCGAAGCGCGCCGGATCCTGGCCGAAGGGGCGGTGGCGCGCGCCCACATTTTCAACCTCGGCCACGGCGTACTGCCCGAGACCGATCCCGACGTGCTCGCCCGACTCGTCGAGTTCGTCCATGAATCGACGCGCTTGTGAGCACAACCGCCGTCGTGGTCATGGCGTACGGAACTCCTGCTGATCGCGACGCAATCGGGGAATTCTACACCGACGTCCGACGTGGCCATCCACCTACCAAAGCCCAGCTCGACGACCTGATTAGTCGCTACGACGCAATCGGGGGAACCTCTCCGATGAACGACCGTACGGCGACCCAGATCGCCGCGCTCCAGTCAGCGCTCGACGAGCTCGAACCCGGCCACTTCCGAACGTATTACGGCTCCAAGCATGCGAGCCCGAAGATCGAAGCAGCTATCGAAGGCGCGGCACGCGACGGCTGCGACGCCATCGTGGGCCTTGTACTCGCTCCGCATTTTTCGACGATGAGCGTCGGCGAGTACGTCGAACGCGCCATCGAGACCGCCAAAGCCGTTGGCGTCCGTGCATCGTTTCTAAAGCACTGGCACGACGAACCGGCGCTGATCGACGCGCTCTCCACACGGGTTGCCGACGCGCTCGCAACCCTCGCTCCCGAAGCGGCACTGCGGGCGACGGTCGTTGTTACCGCGCACAGTCTTCCGCGGCGCGTACTCGAGATGGACGACCCATACCCCGACGAGTTGGCGCGGACAGCGCAGCTGATAGCGGACCGACTCGGACTCACGTCGTGGCAAACGGGATGGCAGAGTGCGGGCAAGACGACCGAGCCGTGGCTCGGCCCAGACATCTGCGAACTCATCGACGAGCGCGCAAGAGATGGCGCCACAGCAGTGGTCGTCTGCCCAGCCGGCTTTACCTCGGACCACCTCGAGGTCCTCTACGACCTCGATATCGTCGCCGCGGCCCGTGCCGCAGACGCGGGAATCGCATTCGTGAGAACCGCGTCGCTCAACGCTGAACCGTCGGTGTTCGCGGCACTCGCGCGGCGGGTGGTCGAGTTGGATGAACAAGGAACGCCCGGAAACGAACCCGAATGAGTGGCCCGAGCGTTGCCGTTGTCGGGGGTGGCGTCACGGGCCTCGTCGCTGCGCGAGCACTCGCGGCGTCCTGTGAGGTGACGATCTTCGAATCCGCAGCCTCGCTCGGCGGCAAGCTCGAGACCGCCACATTGGAGAACCTGCCGATCGACATCGGTCCTGACGCCTTCATCACCCGACAAAGCGCCGCCGAGCGACTTTGCCGGGAACTGGGGCTCACCGACGACCTGCTCGCACCGAGCTCCAACAGCGTCGCAATCTTCACGAAAGGCGAGCTCCACCAGATGCCAAAGGGCATCGTCCTCGGAGTTCCTACCGATCTCCACGCGCTTCGGGCGAGCAACGTAGTCGGGACTGGGGCGATCTGGCGAGCGACTCGCGACCTCCTCGGCGTGAGTGCGGTTACGCGCACCGGCGCCATTCCGCGAGCCGAACTCGGAGAGGACGATCCGAGCGTCGAAGAGGTCTTCGCACCCCGGCTTGGTCACGAGATCGTCCGGATCTTGATCGACCCCTTACTCGGCGGCATTAACGCAAGCGACGTCGCATCGCTATCGCTCGCCGCGTGCGCGCCGCAGTTGCTAACGCGGCTCGAAGGACGACGAAGCGTCATGCGCGCACTTCGAGCTGAGCCCGCGACCTTCACCCCCGGATCCTCGCGCCCACCGTTTCTCGGCCTGCGGCAAGGGATGGCGGAACTCGCGAACGCGCTCGAATCTGCGTGCAGGGACGCCTCGGTGGAGATCTGCTGCGACAGCGAGGTTCTAGCGATCGGCCGCTTTCCAGATGGCCGGTGGAAGCTCACGATCGCCGCCGAGGACCACGTCGTAGACGCCGTGCTCCTCGCCTGCCCGGCATTCGCCGCTGCCAAGCTGCTCGAGGACGAAGCGCCTGAACTCTCCAGCGAACTCGGCGAGATCCCGTTCGCAAGCGTCGTGACGGCGTGCTTCTCGTTTCCAGACGAGGCTGTTCCAGCAAAGCTCTCTGAGCGCCTCCGAGAAGTCATACCTGGTGCGCCAGCCTCGGACTCGCCACTCGTTGGAAGCGGTGTACTCATTCCCCGAGACGGCAGACATCTCGTCACAGGAGCGACGTTCACCTCCTCGAAGTGGCCCCGCTCCGCCGCCAGGGGCCAGATCGTGATCCGGGCCTTTGCGGGTAGGCACCGCGACGAGCGAGCGGTTGGCCTCGGCGACGCTGAGCTGCAATCAGCGTTGCTCGCTGACCTACAGAACATCCTCGGAATTACCGCTTCGCCAACCGCGTCTCTCGTGAAACGGTGGGAAAAGGGGCTGCCGCAGTACGTAACGGGCCACCTGGCCCGGCTCCGGAGGATCGAGGCGTTGCTGGCCAATGCCCCATCACTTGGCCTAGCGGGTGCCTCGTACCACGGGATCGGCATTCCGGCATGCATCGAGGACGGCGAGCGGGCCGCATCGCGCCTCCTGGCCTCGCTCGCGCCCTAAGAGAGCCAACCGACGTCAGCGCGTACATGGCGCGCGTCAACGCCAAAGTGGCCAGCGACCACTCGAGCCCCTACGACTACGACACGGCCGCCGGTTCGCGGTGTTTGAACAAAAGCTTGTTGAAAAGCATGAACTTGCCGACCCACAAGAAGCCGTACGTCACAAAGTTCGCTGCTACCAAGATCAAGGCCCGGACGTCTTTGGACGCGATATCGGCAGACTCATGGCCGGCAAAACCGACCACCTCCGTCGAGATCAGAAGCGAGACCAAAGCGATCAACCAGAAGGGTGCGACCTCCTTCATGAAGTGCGAGCGTCCGTTCTTGCCCCAGGCCCAGGATCTATTCAAGTAGTACGAGGGCACCGTGGCGATACAAGCGGCGACCACGTTCGCCCACCGTGGCGAGAGTCCGACTACTCGATAGAAGACGTAGAGGAGAACGAGCGAGGTCACCGTCGAGATGCCCGAGACCGTGCAGTAGCGCCACAGTTTGGTGAACTCCGGCGTCTTCATGTACGCCCTGGCCCGCGTCGAAACACTCGAAGGTGCCATTGACATGGGGCGCAGTGTAGCTTCTAGCGCGTGATCAACGGGAGCGCCGGATTCCTCGACTTGCTGGATTTAGAGCAGATTGAGGTGAATATTTTCCGAGGTATGCGCCTTGAGACCGAACGAACGCGGGTCTTCGGCGGCCACGTCGCGGCGCAAGCGCTTGTCGCTGCGAACAGCACCGTCGACCAGGGAAGGGTCCACTCACTCCACGCCTATTTCTTGCGGCCAGGTGATCCCGCGATTCCTATTCTCTACGAAGTCGACCGAATTCGAGACGGCAGAAGCTTCACGACCCGCCGGGTGGTGGCGATCCAGCACGGCAGGGCTATCTTCAACCTCGCCTGCTCGTTTCACGCCGACGAAACCGGCTTGGAGCACCAAGACGCCATGCCCGACGTCCCGGATCCAGAGAGCCTCCCCGATTCGCTCCCGGTCCCTCCCGATCCTGCCGTCGGGGCACCGCTCACCTACGTATCAGGGAACGGTCTTGAGATCCGCTACGTGAACGGTGCGCCGTGGGAGAGCGATCGCCGCCCTGGTGAACGAGAACAGCTCTGGATGCGAGCACGCGGACCGCTTCGCGACGACCCGATGCTCCACACCGCGATTGCCACGTTCGCGTCCGACCTGAGCCTTGTGGGAACGATTCTTAGACGTCACGGAATCTCCGCGTGGGGAAGGACGTTTTTTGCCGCCAGCCTCGACCACTGCATGTGGTTCCACCGCCCGTTTCGGGTCGACGAGTGGCTTCTCTACGACCAGGAGAGCCCCGCTGCATACGGGGCCCGCGGTCTCGCGCAGGGCAAGATGTTCACCAGAGACGGCACACTCGTCGCAAGCATCGCCCAAGAGGGCCTACTTCGTCTCGACCTTCCGGCATGACCATGCTGGCAAAGGTTACGACGGGCGAAATCGGCTTTGGGATCTTCGTGCTCGCCGCGGTGGTGCTGGTCGTCTTCGTCATCCGATTCGCGCTCTCGCTCGGGCGACGTAAGCGCTAATTCAGCTCAACTAATGGCGGGAAAGACCGCCGTGTCGGCTCTCGCTGACGATGCCGAATGCGGCCGAGATCACCATGAAGAATCCTGGCAACGCTGTCCAGAACCCGAACACGAGCGAGATGGCGACCAGGGCGCACCCGACGCCGAAAATGAAGGGCCAGATGCTCGACGACGGAAACACGCCGACCACCCCTGCTCCATCGACGAGCTCAGCGTTCGGGTCGTCCTCGGCGCGAGTCCCGATCCTTCGGTGCCACCAGAGGTAGTAACCACCCGGGAAGAGTCCGAGCAGCGCGAAGCCTGCCAGCATCACGGTGCCGGCCAGCTCGTCACTCAAGATGCCGTAGACGAGAGCGGTGATGGCCCCGAAGATCCCGAGGAAGATCAAGAAGTTGGCCTCGAACTTCATACGGACACCTCCGCCGGCTCGGCTGGACTCAGCCCGTGATCGTGCGTCGTGAAGTCAGGGTGGTTCGCGTCCCACACGGGCCGCTCAGAGCGGATCGGCGGGATCGAATCGAAGTTGTGGTGGGGAGGCGGTGACGAGGTCGCCCACTCGAGGGAGTTGGCGTCCCACGGGTTCGCCCCGCAAAAGACCGGTTTCCTCCACGAGACGACGAGGTTGACGAGGGTGACCGCCACGCCGACGAAGATCATGAGCGAGCCGATCGTCACTAAGCGGTTCTCGAACGTCCAGCCGTCGGTCGCCGCGTACTCCGCGATGCGTCTGGGCATGCCCCTTAGGCCGACCAGGTACATCGGCGTCAACATCACGAAGGACCCGACGATCATGAGCCAGAAGCTGATCTTGCCGAGACCATCACGCAGCATCCGTCCGAAGAACTTCGGATGCCAGTAGTAGATCGCTGAGAACGCACCGAAGACGAGCGCGAAGATCACCTGGTGGAAGTGGGCGACGACGAAGTACGTGTCGTGCGTCGCAAAGTCAATCGGTGGCGACGCGAGGAAGATGCCGGTGACACCGCCTCCTAGGAACAGCAGGAGGAAACCGATCGAGAAGAGCATCGGCGTATTCAGGATCACTGAACCCCGCCACATGGTGCCGATCCAGTTGAAGAACTTGATGCCGGTCGGTACCGCGATGAAGTAGCTCATCAGGCTGAAGAACGGCAGAAGCACGGTGCCAGTCGTGAACATGTGGTGCGCCCACACCGCCGTCGAGAGTGCCGCGATCGAAATCGTCGCAAAGATCATGCCGCGATAGCCGAAGAGCGGCTTGCGGGAGAAGACCGGTAACACCTCCGTGACCACTCCGAAGAATGGCAGGGCGATTATATAGACCTCCGGATGGCCCCAGAACCAGAAGAGGTTCTGCCAGAGCACGGGCACTCCCCCGCCAACAACCGAGAAGATATGTGTCCCTAAGTGACGATCACACCAGAGCATCACGAGCGCCCCGAACAAGACGGGGAAAGCGATCAGAATCAAGATGCCGGTAACGAGCATGTTCCAGGTGAAGATCGGGACCCGGAACATGGTCATCCCAGGAGCGCGCAGGTAGAAGATCGTCGTCACCAGATTCACGCCCGTGAAGATCGCCGAGAACCCGGTCAGCATCAGCGCGACGATCCACATGTCCGGGCCCGCACCAGGTGAGTTCACAGCATCCGAGAGCGGTGCGTAAGCGACCCAGCCGAAGTCGGCAGAGCCACCTACGGTCAAGAATCCGCCGATCATGATGAGCGAGCCGGTGAGATAGAGCCAGTAGGAGAAGGCGTTCAACCGAGGGAATGCCATATCGGGCGCTCCGACCTGCAACGGCACGATGTAGTTCGCGAGACCACCGAAGGCGAACGGCCCGATGAAGAGGTAGATCATCAAGCTGCCGTGCATGGTGAAGAGCTCGTTGTAGGTGTGCTGCGAGACGATCGTTGAGTCCGGCCCGGTGAGCTGGACGCGGATCATGATCGCGAAAAGCCCCGCGATTAAGAACATCACGAACGAGGTGATGGTGTAGCTCATCCCGATGACCTTGTGGTCCGTCGAGGTGAGCCACTTCATTATCCCGACCGGGCCGTGGTGCTCCCCGTCGTGGCCACCAGCGCCGTGGTCGTCGTCGGAGACCTTCGGACGATCCGTAAGAAGAGTCATTTCACGCGGCTCCTTGCGCTTGGCTCGTCTGGGTCGTGGTCAACCACTGTTGGAACTTAGCCGGAGTTACGACCTGCACACTGAAGCGCATCTCAGAGTGGTACAAACCGCAGTACTGCGTGCACTGGCCCGAGTAGGTGCCGATGGTCGTCGGGGTGAAGTCGAACTCGTTGGTGACTCCGGGCTGGGCATAACGGCTGAAGTTGAACTCTGGGACATAAAAGCCGTGGATGGTGTCAGCTGAGGTGAGCACGATGCGAACGGTCTCGCCTTGGGGAAGCAAGAGGCGGGGGTACTCGTTACTCGCGAAGGGTAGCGCTAAGAGCTTCGGCTCCGCTGCGGTCTTGATCAAGACGCCCTGGGAGACATTGTACCCCGAGTCGTAGCTGAACTGCCAGCCCCAACGGTAGGCCACCACATGCACGATCTCCGACGGCGTGCTCGAGACGGCGTCAACCTCGTTCTCGGTCACCACGGTGAAGTAGAAGATGCCAACGATGATCAGAATCGGCAAGGTGGTGTAGATGATCTCGATCGGCTTGTTGGAGTGGAACTGGTGCGGGATGTAATCCGCGTGTCGCCGCCGGTACATGACCGACGACCAGAAGATCAGCGCATAGACGATCCCACCGACGATGAACCCGGCGATCAACATGCCCTGCCATAGCTTGAACTCGTCCTTTGCCTGGACGGTCACGCCTCTGAAACCACCGAAGGTCATCGCGTTGCAACCGCTCAAGAGCAGCGAGCCGAGGAGTAGAACGACCGGCACACCCGCGCGGCGAGCCCAGCGGGCTCGCCAGCGATTGAGGGGTTCCGGGGACGTCGCTGCAGAGGAGGGTCGCGTGCGCGGAATCACGTTCGACAGCCTAGTAAGCACCAAGGGCCGGGAGCCAAACGAACGCAAACGTCAGCGTTCTAAGCCGTTCAGACTGTGAGAACCGCCGCACTTTGGACCTCACCCGCGCAAGTTGCTCTGAGGATCGGTCAGGACTTGGTGTCGGTGGAGCCTTCGTCGTCGGTGCTCTTGTCGCCTTCAGCGACACCTTTTCGGAACTCGTGTGAGGCGCTACCGAGCCCTCGGGCGAGCATCGGAAGCTTCTTGCCCCCAAAAAGCAGGACGATCACGATCGCAACGATGATGATGATGCCGTCCACGCCAAAGATTTCACTGAGGATACCCATAAAAGTAGCGCCCCTTTCCTCTCCGGCAAGTCTACCGCCCAGCGAGAAACTCCATCAGGACGAGGGGGAGGGGGCGGAACTAGGCCTCGGCGCCGCGTCCTAACTAAGGTTATGGGGTGCCGCCTCGGACCCTGTTTGCGCGCGTACCGCGTCGCGAGTCCACGCCGGAGTTGACCTTGATGGTTCGCTCTCGTTGACCAAGACGAGTACCGCCCGGAAGACGCCCAAGTGGTCGGACTTCCCGTCCGAGGAGCTCATCGCCGACTTCTCCCTGGCCACGCTCTCGCGCGCAATCGATGAGCGCGGCCTCACGCTTCACAAGCAGGGAAGGACCTTCTTCCACATTGCCGGAGCTGGTCACGAGGCCCTGCTGACGGGCATCGCACGCTCGCTTCGTCCAGGTTACGACTGGTTTTTCCCCTACTACCGAGACCTCGCTCTCGTGCTCAGCCTTGGTGTCACCCCAACTGACATCTTGTTGCAAGCTGCCGGCTCGGCGGACGATCTCTCCTCTGCTGGGCGACAGATGCCCTCGCACTGGGGAAACCCCGATCTCCACATCGTGAGCCAGTCGAGCCCGACCGGGAGCCAGTGCCTCCCCGCCGTCGGATGCGCGGAAGCGACGCGCTACCTACAGAGCCGGAGGCTCTCGGGGCTCGAAGCGAATGCCGACGAGATCACCTACGTCTCCATCGGCGAAGGCGCCACCTCCGAGGGTGAGTTCTGGGAGAGCCTGAACACCGCCTGCAGGTTGGCGCTCCCGGTCGTCTACCTCGTCGCCGACAATGGCTACGCGATCTCGGTACCCGCAAAGGACCAGGCACCCGCCCCTATCTCCGACCTCGTCGCCGGTTTCCCTGGTCTTCTAATCCGGCGCTTCGACGGTTGTGACTACCTCGCGAGCCGCGCCATCTCGGCAGAGGCGATCGCGAGCGTTCGATCGGGCGCGGGCCCTGCCTTGTTGCATGCGACCGTCACCCGGCCGTACTCGCACTCGTCATCGGACAACCAGTCGAAGTATCGACACGCCGATGAACTCGAGCGCGAGCGCGAGCGCGATCCGCTCGTCGCCTTCGAAACCGGTCTGATCGAGAGCGGCGTCCTTACAGAGCAACAGGTGGCGACGATCAAAGCTGACGCGCACGCATCCGCTGCTCGCGCAGGCGAGGCCGCGATGGCAGGCGCCCGCCCGGATCCGAAGACAGCGACCGACCATCTCTTCGACCTGCCGGTTATCCCCAACCCACCACCTGGATCCGAGCTCGGCACCATCGTTGTGCACTTCGGGGAAGCGATTCGCCTAACCCTCCACGAAGCGATGGCGAAAGACGAGCGGATCCGCGTCTTTGGAGAAGACGTCGCGGACGCGCAAGAGGACCTCCTGCCGAACCTCGATGGCATCGGCGGCGTCTTTGGAACCACGCACGGTCTCCAACGAAGCTTCGGAGCCGACCGCTCGTACAACACGCCGCTCGCGGAGGCCAACATCGTCGGGCGCGCCGTCGGCCAGGCGCTGCGCGGACTCCGGCCCGTGCCGGAGATCCAGTTCTTCGACTACATCTGGCCGGCTATGCAACAGATCCGCTCCGAGATGGCAACCACGAGATGGCGATCTGCTGGCACCTTCAACCTTCCGATCGTGCTGCGCGTCGCGATCGGCGGATACGTGACAGGCGGAGCGATCTGGCACTCACAGTGTGGGGAGTCGATCTTCACTCACATTCCCGGGTTGATCGTGATGTTCCCTAGCCGTGCGCGTGACGTCGTAGGAATGCTCCGAGCCGCGCTGCTCTGTGAAGACCCCGTGCTTTTTCTCGAGCACAAGCACCTGCTCCGACAGCGCTACGCGATGGATCCCTATCCGAGCGAAGAGTTCATCGTTCCACTCGGAAAGGCGGCACAGATTCGCGAAGGCGACGACCTCACGATCGTGACCTGGGGTGCCACCGTCCATCGATCACAACTCGCCGCAGCGCAGCTCGCCGAAGAGGGGATCGAGGTCGAGATCCTCGATCTGCGGACGCTCAGCCCGTGGGACCAAGAAGGTGTCATCGACTCGGTCACAAAGACGAGCCGTCTCCTTGTCGTACATGAAGACGTCCTTACGAGTGGATTCGGTGCCGAGATCGCCGCGTTCGTCGCGGACACGTGTTTTGCCGACCTCGACGCGCCCGTACGCAGAGTCGGCGCAGCCGACACCTGGGTCGGATACGAGCCGACGCTTGAGAAGGCGGTGCTGCCGCAGGTCGACACGATCGTCGACGCAGCACGTGCGCTTGCCACGTACTGACCGGCTCGTCACACGGTGCTAACCGCGATCCACCTGGGTCGCATTTTCAGTGGAAGGCCCCTTCGCAAGTTCACGCATCTTGCGTCGGTCTTGGCGACTGAGGCCGGCCACAGCCCGATTAGGCGCGAATTTCTGACTTGATCGAACTATCACTCGCGACGCGATGATCAGCACGAGCACCAACACAATGAGGAGCATCGACGCGTCGTATGCAAAGTTTTGAACGACCGATGAGGGATGTTCAGTACCGGCACGGTTCGGCACATGCGTCATAACAGCAACCAACTTATCGAGACGATCTAAACGTTCTAAGAACGCCTGACTACGTATCAATGACGCACGTAATCCATGACGCGCGTATCCATGACGCGCCGGTTAATCCTTAGTCGGACAGGTCTGCCCGAAGGAAGTGGTTCTGAGCAGGGTCTCTTCCAACCGGGACCGGCCTCGGATCTCGTGTGGGCGATTCCAGGCGAGTCGATCTTTGTCAAAGCCCCAACCGGTAGCTCGTCCAAGGCATCTTCTCGTTACCTTCCGTTCACTTCCGCCGGAATCTACCGATCACCGCGTATAACCAGGACCGCTCTCAGGTCACAGTTCGCATCGCCTGGTCTGTATCGACGAAGGTGTGCTCAAACGGGCTCAAGCGGTGATCTACAACGTGTCGACTCGAACCGACGTGCCAGAGCGCTGCGCCTCGACGAAGAGAGCGGACAAAGGACGCCTCCGCAGCGCTTAGCCCGAGCGCACTTGTGCACTCGGCGATCTCGGCCTCCCCTTGGGCGTAACAGACGACGGTCTCACAGTCCGCGAGCAGACCGCCGGCGAGGTTGGCGACGACGGAGCCTGTCGCCCCGAGCGAGCTCAGATCAGAGACGCGATGGGCGACGACCAGATTCGCAACTCCGTAGGTACGGGCCAACTTGAACGAAGCCTGCAGGAATCGAGCCGTTCCCGGATTGACGAGCACCGCCCAGGCCTCGTCGACGACGAAGATCGTCTGCGCGCCTGTGCCGGCTCGCAACTTCGCCTCAAGAGCCATCTGGAGGCACGCGACCGCGGGACCAAGCGCAGGCGAACGGTAGATCGCGGAGAAATCAAGAACGAGCGCCGGGACGTCGAGTACCAGACCGTTCGAGCCCAGACCATCGAAGATCCCGGCGAGCTCGCCAGTCATGAATCGCCGGAGTTCAAAAGCCACCAGCCTTCCCTCGGCGCGGAGCTCAGCTGGCGACGAGCCGAGACGTAGCGCCGCGGCCCGCTCCGGATCGAGAAGCGCTCTGGCAAGTGCCGGTAACGATGGAGTCCCACCTTCTGCAACCTGATCCCATGCGAGCTCGATCGCGAGCGTCTCGCCGGGTGCGAGAACACGATCGACGACAGCTTCGACTATCGCCGTCGCTGCGCTAAGCGAAACCCTCCGGCGCTCCTCACGATTCTTGGCTGCTTCGTCGAACGCCAGCGGGTTCAAGCGAAGTGCTCCACCTGGCGCGAGCTTGAGCGACTGACACCCTAGAGCTGAGGCAAGCGGGGCGTACTCCCCTTTCGGATCGATCACGATGACCCGACGGCCAAAAGCCGCCTGACGATAGAGGAACGTCTTTACCAAGGCACTCTTTCCTCGACCGATCTGGCCGAGCACGATCATGTTCGGATTCGTCAATGCGCCCAAGCGATACAGCTCAAACGGATCGTGACAAAACAGCTCACCGGAGAGCTCCCTACCGATGAAGACCTGATCGAGCGGGGGGCTCGGAGCGAGCATTCCTGGATAGATCGCTCCGAGCTGCGCGGTCGTAGCTTCGTGTGGCGGCAGTCTCACAGTCCGCGGCCGAGCGGGAGACCGTAGAGCAGCGCCTCACGCTGCGCGCCGTACAAGCGTCGAAGCGCGAGATAGGCGCGCGCCGCAGCCTGCTCGGTTCGGGCACAGTCGAGTTCGAGCTCGGTCCGTGTCGCCGCGGTGACGACGACGTAGCCGCCGAATCGAAAGGCGCCATGCCCCGAAGCAAGTTCTGACTCCCTCCGAGTCACGGCCTCTTGCTCTCGAAGTGCCCGTGCCGTCTGCGCGAAGCCGTGACGTCGCCGTAGGTCGAAGTCGGCTGCCTTCTCGGTGCGGGCCCGCTCGGCGTCTCGGACCGCATGGGTGATGGCCTGCGGCGCCATTACTACGACAATCGAGCGCCGGTACCCCGACTCCAACAGGAACGGAAGTAGGAAGTCGTTGCCGACATCGGCTCTGGGCCACTCGGCGACCCAGTAGGTGGCATGCCAGGTTCCATCCGTGCAGAGCGCCGACCACTCCTCACGTGTCGCCAGCGGAAACACCTGATTTCCGCGCGGTAGCGTCGCCGACGGGACGAAGGACCTCGCCATAATCGTGCGCACGCCGTCTGGCGCGATGACTCCCGCCAATCCCAGTCCGCCCTCGATACATCTCGTTGCGACAGCGTTGAGCGTCTCAGACAGCTCCCTCGGCAGCTCGCCACGTGCGTTCAGCCTCCCTCGCACCGTCACCACAAGAAGCGACTCATGTCGGAACGAACCTGCCGACTCGCGACCGAGCAGCGAAAGATACGACCGACGAGCATCAACGAGCGCTTCGTTCACCGAGGACGCGAAGACCTCCGCCGCAGCTACTCCGAGCGCGAGCGCATGATCGGGGAGTGTCCGCTCGATCCAACTCAGCCGGTAGAGCGACCCTGGCTGCTGCGCGATTGCGCTCAGAACCCCGGACCAAGCATCGGCGATCTGCTGGCGAGCTCCATCGTCGAGCAGCGCGTACGGTGATCCGCTCAGACTCAACATCGCGCTCATGCTCCGTCGGGCCCGGTCGATCACAACTCCAACCTGGCCATACGCAGTATCGAGGGGCACGATCACCAGATCCTCGAATGGACGTGTAG
>Ga0208357_1001102_pt1 | contig 20305 bp, 19 predicted proteins | sample NGESurdeep092012_6_FD_184487 | JGI IMG/M metagenome (GOLD analysis project Ga0208357, IMG submission 184487) | Arctic peat soil microbial communities from Barrow, Alaska - NGEE Surface sample F52-2 deep-092012 (SPAdes) | ecosystem: Environmental > Terrestrial > Soil > Wetlands > Peat ... | reverse complement strand
TTTCAGCCAGGGTCAGACCCTCGTAGTAGTAGAGAGACAGCACGGTCCTTTCCCGGTCACCGAGCTGCATGATGGCCTGGGAGAGGATCTCCTTCGACTCCTTGTCCTCGAACATGGCCACCGGTCCCGCCGCCGCATCCGGGATGGTGTCACCCAGCGTGGTCCGCTCGCTGCGGTCCCCGCCCACCAGGAAGACCTCGTCGAGGGCGGCCACCCCCACGAAGGAGATCTGCCTCAGGATGTCCTGGAGGTCCTGTTCAGAGATATCGAGCTCGGCCGCCACCTCGGCGTCGGTCGGCGTCCGCAAAAGGGTGGCCTCGAGCGAGGCGTAGGCCTGTTCCACGGATCGGGCCTTGGCCCTGACCGATCGGGGCACCCAGTCGATGGCCCGCAACTCGTCGATGATGGCGCCCCTGATCCGGGGGATGGCATAGGTCTCGAACTTGACCTGCCGGACCGGGTCGTAACGGTCGATGGCGTCGATCAGCCCGATAACCCCGTAGCTGGCCAGGTCGGCACCGTCGACGTGCTGCGGGAGCCCGACGGCCACTCGAGCGGCGACGTACTTGACCAACGGGGAATACAGCACGATCAACTGATCGCGGATACGACGATCACCACTCTGCTTGTACTCGACCCACAATCGAGCCGTCGAGCCGTCGTCGTCTGTCACCGACTCTCCCTACGCACGGGGATGCGTTGCTCCGTAGACCGATAGCAGCCGCTCCTTGCTGACATGAGTGTAGACCTGGGTCGTCTGGAGACTGGCGTGTCCCAGGAGTTCCTGGACCACCCGCAGGTCGGCGCCGCCGTCGAGCAGGTGGGTGGCAAAGCTGTGCCGGAGGGCATGAGGGTGTGTCGGCACAGGCGAACGGCGGTCCAGCAGCCTCCGGACGTCACGGGGACCGAGCCGCCGGCCGGCCCGGTTCAGGAAGACGGCCCCCGCAGGAGACTCGGGACCGGCCAGGTGGCTCCGACCCCGCTCCATCCACAAGCTGACCGCCTCGACACACCGGTCATGCATCGGCACCCGGCGTTCCCGCCCACCCTTGCCCCAGACGGTGACCGTCCGACCCTGGAGGTCGATGTCACCCCCATCGAGGCCACAGAGCTCGGCCACCCGCAGACCGCAGCCGTAGAGAAGCTCGAGAACGGCGTCGTCCCTGGCCCGGGTGGCCTCTTCCCGGTCACCCGATGGTGAGGGCGCTTCCGATTCCAGGCGCTTCCTCGCCCCGGCTCGGGATCCGGGACCATCGAGCATGTCGCTGAGCTCTCCCCGGTCGAGAACCCGGGGCAACCGGGCCCCGCCGCTCGGAGCGGTCAGTCGACGGGCCGGATCGACGCTCACGTCACCACGTCGCGTCGCCCACGAGAAGTAACAGCGCAGGGCGGCCGCTTTCCGGGCCATGGTCGTCCGCGCGTGGCGCCGGGTGGCCAGGTACGCCAGATACCGACGCAGGAGAAGTCGATCCACCTCGGCGGGTCCTCCGACATCGCCCCGACCGGCCCACTCCACGAACGCCCGAACATCGCTGGTGTAGGCACGGACAGTTTCGGGCGACAGTCCGCCCAGCGACCGTGAGAACGCATCGACGTCCCAGGTCATCCCGCCACGTTACCTGTGGTCCTGACGCCTGAGGGCTATCCTCGGCCCCGGTGGAGGGTGCAACCCAATCTGACCCCTATAGGGCGAAGCCACCTTGGCACCAGGACGTGGACACGCCGACGGGGAGGGACCATGCCTGACCGCATCGACCGCAGGTCGTTTCTGGCCCGGGGAGCCGTCGGCGCTGCCGGCGTCGCCGCTGCCGGGATGGGGGCGGGCGGCCTCCTGGCTGCCTGCAGCTCGGGTTCAGGCTCCAGTCCGGGGGCCACGAAATCGACCAGATCCCGCAACGGCATCTCCAGTGTCACCCCCAAGAAGGGCGGGAGCCTCGTTTTCGGCGTCGAAGCCGAGGAGCAGAGCTTCGACCCGGCCGTGGGTCGTTTCGACGAGACCGGCGTCCTCTACGCCCGAACCGTCTTCGATCCCCTCACCATCATCGCCCAGGACGGGAGCGTCCAGCCCTACCTGGCCAAGTCGGTCACCCCCAACGAGGACTACTCGGTGTGGACCATCGGTGTCCGCCCCGGGGTCCTGTTCCACGACGGCACCACCTGCGATGCCGCCGCTATCGCCGGCAGCATCGAGCACTTCCTCACCGGGGAGCTCGGCATCACCCTCACGCCTTCGCTGGCCAAGACCAACGCCATCAGTGTCACCGATCCCCAGACCGTGACCATCACCTTGAATCAGCCCTGGGTGCCCTTCCCCGCCTATCTGGCCGGCGGCATCGGAGGCCAGGGCGGCTACATCATCGCCCCCTCGATGATCGCCAATAAGAACGGGGGCATGCACCCCGTCGGTACCGGACCTTTTGTGTTCGACGAGTGGGTCATCAACGAACACTTCATCTCGAAGCGCAACGCCCACTACTGGCGGGCAGGGACCCCCTATCTGGACCAGATCACCTACACGCCCATCACCGATGGTGACTCCCGGGCCAGTGCCCTCCAGGCCGGCACCATCGACATCATGCACACCGACGTCCCCGAGGTGATCCTTCAGTTCCGCAACGACGACAGTTACAACTACATCGACGACTCTCAGCATGTGGTCGGTGAACCCGACATGAATTTCATCATGTGCAATCTTTCGAACCCGCCCATGGACAACATCAAGGTGCGCCAGGCCATGGCCATGGCCATCAGCTCCAAGGAGTTCTCCAAGGTCGTCGACCTGAGCGTGAACGCCCCGATCAATCAACCCTTCGTCCCCGGGACGCCCTTCTACGCCGTCGACAGCGGCTACCCGGCCTACAACCCGACCGCGGCCACGGCACTGGTAAAGCAAATTGAAAGCGAGACGGGCAAGCCCGTGGCCTTCACGCTGTCGTCGACGCCATCGGCGTCATCGGTGAAGGCCGCTCAATTCATGCAAGCCCGTCTCGCCGCCGTCGGCATGCAGGTCGCCTTGAACACGATCGAGCAGGCTGACGAGATCAATGAGGCTCTGGCCGGGAAGTTCCAGGCCTTGGAGTGGCGCCAGTTCGCGGCCGTGGATCCCGATCTCAATTACCTCTGGTGGAGCCCGACAGAGATCTTCGGCACTCTCAATCCGAACTTCGCCCAGAACAAGGATCCCCAGATGGAGATCCTCCTCCAGCAAGGACGGCGCTCAACCGACCCGGCCGTGCGGGCCAAGGCGTACCAGGAAATCGCCCAGCGCCTCAACAAGGACCTTCCCTACATCTGGAACGACCGGGCCACCTGGGCCATCGTTTCGGCTTCGAATGTCCAAAACTTCAACAACCCGACGACACCGGCCGGGGCCAAGGCGTTCGGCATGATCGTGGGAACGGTCTGGACACCCCAGATCTGGCTCGACACCTGATCACCGCGCCGACGTCCGTCGCCCCCCGCCGAAGGGACGCCGTGTCCCTCGTCCAACCATGACCAGTCGGCTTCTGATCGTGGAGGACGACGAGCGCATTCGCGCCTCCATGCGCCTAGCCCTCGAAGACGAGGGCTATGAAGTCGACGAGGCCGGCTCCGGCGAGATCGCCCTTGAACACTTCGCCGAACAACCGGCGGACGTCGTTCTCATCGATCTCATGCTCCCGGGCATGGACGGCTTCGAGTGCTGTCGTCAACTGAGGCGGACCAGCGCCGTACCCGTGATCATGGTCACGGCCCGTACTGATACCCACGATGTCGTGGCCGGGCTGGAGGCAGGCGCCGACGACTACGTCACCAAACCGTTCGTGGCCAAGGAGTTGGCCGCCAGGATCCGAGCGCTCCTGCGCCGGGCCCGCTCGGTCGACGAGCCGAGTGTCCTCACCTTCGGCGATGTCGAAGTCAGGCCCGACGAAGGAACGGTCGAGCGTTCCGGTCAGGAAGTCCACTGCACCCGGACGGAGTTCCGCCTCCTCTGTGAGCTGGCCACCAATCCGGGAAAGGTCCTCAGTCGAGAACAACTTCTCGACCGGGTCTGGGGGTACGACTACTTCGGTGACGGACGCCTCGTCGATGTCCACATCCGCCGTCTCCGCACGAAGATCGAGTCGGATCCGGCCAATCCCCGTCATATCCTGACTGTCCGGGGTATGGGCTACAAGCTGACGGCCTGAGGTTCGACCTTGCGCGGTCATCGCCTCCGCGTGGAATCCGACGTCGGGCGCCGTCAGATCGACCCGAGCAAAAAGAGTCGTCGTCGTTGGTCGCGTCTCGGACTCCGCGCCCGTGTCACCGTGACTTTCGGGCTCGGTGCACTGGCCTTGTCAGCCACGATGGCCGGCCTCACCTATTTCACCGCCCGCCAGTTCATCCTCCGCGAACGCGAGACGGCCATTCTGCGTCAGGCCTATGTGAACGCCGCCCTGGCCCGATCCTCTCTACGTTCAACCAACCCGAACATCGGTCAGCTCCTCGCCTCTCTGGACACCCTGCCCGGATCGCTGTCGGTTCTCGAACAGCACGGCCAGTGGTACGCCACGTCCCTCTCCGTCGGCCAGACAGCCATCCCTCTCCGGCTGCGCACGCTCGTCCTCGCTGGTACACCGGCCACTCAGCATTTCGTCCTGAACGGCTCACCCCAGATGGTGGTGGGTCTGCCCGTGCCGAGCGGCGGCTTCGCCTACTTTGAGGTCTTCTCTCTGGCCGAATTGGCCCGGACTCTCCGGATTCTGGCTCTGGCCCTGGCCGGCGCCGCTCTGGTCACCACCGCCGCCGGTGCCGTCATCGGCCGGTGGGCCAGCGGACGCGCCTTACGTCCCCTCGACGAGGTCTCGAAGGCGGCCGAGACCATCGCCGGCGGTCATCTCCATGTCCGCCTGGTGGCCGCCGACGACCCCGACCTCTCCGCTTTGGCCGCCTCGTTCAACCGGATGGCCGATGCACTCCTGGAGCGCATCGAGCGCGAGGCCCGCTTCACCTCCGATGTCAGTCATGAGCTGCGCTCGCCCCTGACCACCCTGGTCACCTCGCTGGGCGTTCTCGAGTCGCACCGCGACGACCTGCCCAGCCGCAGTCGCCGGGCCGTCGACCTCTTGACGGCGGAACTGCGCCGCTTTCAGCGCATGGTCGATGACCTCCTCGAGATCAGCCGGGTCGACACCGGTTCGGCGGAACTCCTTCTCGACGAGGTCGAGGTGGGTGAGCTCGTCCGGGAAGCAGCCCAGGCGGCCGGTGTGGCCGGCGTCCCGGTGGAAATCGATCCCGCCGTGATCGGTCTCCGACTCCACGTGGACAAGCGGCGTATCGAGCGGGTGGTGGCCAATCTGGTTGACAACGCCGCCCAGTACGCCGGCGGGGTCACCCGGATGACCGTCGAGCCGGCGCCGGATGGCGTCCGCCTGGTGGTCATCGACCAGGGCCCCGGCGTGGCTCCCACCGAGCGCGAACGCATATTCGAGCGCTTCTACCGGGGCCAGACCTCCGGTCGGCGGGGGGCCACCGACGGCACCGGTCTCGGTCTGTCCCTGGTGGCCGAGCACGTCCGGCTCCATGGAGGCCGGGTCTGGGTGGAGAGCGGCGTGGACGACGAGAATCGCTTCGTGGTCGAGCTGCCTTCACACGACCGGGACCGGGGGGAGGCCACCGTGATGCGCCCCTTCGACCAGGTCCGGTTACGCCACCACTCCGTCGACCGCTCGGAGGCGCCGTGAGTACCCTCTCCCCGTCCCGCCACTGGGCCCGGTTGACCGTGACGGCGGTCGGCGTCGGTCTCTTCGTCCTGGCCGGATGCGGGGTGCCCGTCGACCGTTCTCCGTCGGCCCTGCCGCGCAAGGGCATCCCCTTCCGACTCCTCCAGCCGTCGCCCCGGGCCACCACGACCACATCGGCACCCCTGCCCGTGGAAGCCCCGGTGTCGATCTACCTGGTGGCGTCCACCGGACACCTGGTGGCCGTGACCCGTGAAGTGCCCGCCGCCCAGGAGTCGCTGGCCGCCGTAATCAGTGCTCTCGTCCGGGGTCCGACCAACCCTGAATCACTGGCCGGTTTGGCCAGTGCTCTTCCGGCCCAGACGACGGTCCTCGGGGCCGTGACGGCGGGCACCGGTATCGCCACCATCAATCTGGGGGGCACCTTCGGCCAGCTGGTGGGTCAGCCTCAGATCGAGGCCGCGGCCCAGATCGTCTTCACGGCCACCGCCCTTCCCGGCGTGTCCGGAGTGGCCTTCGAACTGGAAGGCCATGCCGTCGGTGTCCCGGTGGCCAGCGGTGCCCAGGTCCCGGTGGCTAACCGGGCCCAGTTCGCACCGATCGCCCCTCTCCTCTGACCGGGGGTAGGACCGGCGGCCATCGGCCTCCGGGTTCAGGCTTTGGGGGCCGAAGGTGACGAAGCGTCGGACCACGTCACCCGGGGGGCGTCACCCCAAAGATGCTCGAGGTCGTAGTACGACCGGGTCTCTTCATGAAAGACATGAACGAGAAAGTCGCCGTAGTCCATGAGCACCCAGTGAAGATCCCGGAGCCCCTCCACCGCTCTGGGTGAACGACCCGACACTTCCTTCACCCGCCGCTCGATCTCATCCACCAGGGCCCGCACCTGTCTGGTGTTACGCCCATGGGTAATCACAAAGGCATCGGTCACCCCGAGCAGATCACCCATGGAAAGGACCACCGTGGCCTCACCGAGCTTCTCGTCGGCGGCCCGGGCGGCCTCCAGGGCGTCGCTCGGCACGGCCCGACCCATCGGTGCCGGGACGGGCCCAGCGGGAACGGTCACGGACGGCCGGCAGACATGGGCACGACAATGGTCCCCGGTGAACCGGAGACGGGAGTCACCTGGTGTTGGCGTCCGACCACCAGCGCGGCGGCGGTCAGCAAGGCCAGAAGGAGAGCCGCGGCCACGGCGGTCAGCACCCGACGCTCACGTCGTTGCCGGCGGAGGTCACTCCTCGTAGCCAACGGATTCGTCCCCGTGGTCTCGACGGCCGGGCTGCTCATCTCGGGTCAGCGTACAGACCCAGGCGCCTGATGCAAAGGATGGCCGGAGCGGGAACGAGGAAATCGACGCTCTCCCCGGCGGCCAGACGCTGACGTAGCTCACTGCTCGACACGTCGAGCGCCGGGATCCGGAGGCGTTCGACCTCCCATCCGGGTGGGTCGGCCGGCCGTTCGACGCCGCCCCGGTCGACGATGACCAACCTGACCAGACCGGCCAACTCGCCCACGTCGTGCCAGCTGTCGAGCTCGGTGGCCACATCGGCCCCCACCAGTAGGGAAAACAGAGTGTCAGGGTGTTGCCGACGAAGCTCTCGGACGGTGTCGACGGTATAGCTCGGTCCCCCCCGGTCGATCTCGATCCGGCAAGGCTCGAGACCGGGCACCCCCTCCACGGCGGCGGCGACCACGGTGAACCGGTCCTCCGCCGGGGTCACCTCCCGGCGCCCCACTTTCTGCCAGGGCTCGTTGGCCACCACCAGGAAGACCCGGTCGAGGGCCAGGGCGTCACGGGCCCAGCTGGCCGCGACCAGGTGACCGATGTGAACGGGATCGAATGTCCCCCCGAGAATGCCGACGTGCTCAGGGTGGCCCCCGACCCGACCGTCGATGTCCTCGGCGCCCACCAACCTCAGTGTCCTGCCAGCCGGGCCACCACCGGCGCGAACGCCTCCATCTCGCCTTGATGGACGACCCAGTAATTCATCGACCACCGGAGACGACGACGTTCAAGGGTGGCCACCAACTCGTCCACGCTTCCGACCAGTCCGGCCGGTGAGTCGGCCGCCTGCGCGGGTGTCATTCCAATAGTGGGCGCCATCTTTTCGATCAGCTCGGCCCCATTGGGAACCACCTGGACGAAGAAGGTGAGACTCTGGATCTCGATCGAATCGAAACGGTCCCCGGCGGCCTCCCGCACCCACGCCACCCGTTCGTCGTAGTACTCAGGAGCGGCCGAGGCGATGGCCTTCGGTCCGTAGAAACCCTCGGTCAGCCGCGGGTTCACCCCCACGATGTCGGCTTCACGTCCGGCCAAACCGAGGACGGTCCGACTACCGCCACCCACCAGCAATAGCGGACCCGGATGCCGGTGCGGCGACGGAAAGGCGGTGGCGCCGCTCACCTTGTAGTGCTCACCTTTGTGGTCGCAGTGTCCCTTGCTCCACATCTCCTTCAGGATGCTGATGGCTTCACCCAGCCGTTGCACCCTGATGGCCGGCGCGTCGTAGGCGATGCCCGACTGGTCGTAGTCGTCGCGCATCCATCCGGCGCCGAGACCGAGCTCCAGTCGTCCTTCGGACAACAGGTCCAGCGTGGCCGTCTCCTTGGCCAGAATCACCGGATTACGAAAGTCGTTGTCGAGCACCAGAGTCCCCACCCGCAACGTGGTGGTGGCCTCGGCGGCCACCGTCAGAGCCACCAGTGGCGACCACTGCTCGCCCAGATGGTCCGGCATGAAGAGCGTGGAGTACCCGAGATCCTCGGCCTTTCGGGCCAGCTCCCGCCAGGCGGGACCGGATTCGGCGTTCGACACCTGGACGGCGAATCGGAAAGGTCGCACGTCCCGACACTACGCTCCGAGGCCTTACGCTGTAACCAATGACTGCCGTGGCCTGGAGCCCTCAGAGCTGGAGGCAACGACCGGCAGCCCAACAGCCGGTGTGGCCCGACGGCGACGCGCTGGAGTCCATCCTGAAGACTCTGGGCGGCCTGCCGCCCCTGGTCTTCGCCGGAGAGGCCCGCCGCTTGACCAAGGCGCTGGCCGAGGTGGCCGACGGGCGGGCCTTTCTGCTGCAGGCCGGTGACTGCGCCGAATCCTTCGCCGACTTCTCGGCCGACAGCATCCGCGACAAGCTCAAGGTGATCCTCCAGATGGCGGTGGTCCTCACCTACGGCGCCGGCGTGCCAGTGGTGAAGGTGGGACGCATCGCTGGACAGTTCGCCAAGCCCCGCACCTCGGCCACCGAACTCGTCGGTGACATGGAACTCGAAACCTTCCGGGGCCACATGGTCAATGACGACGCCCCCAATCCCGGTGCCCGGGTGCCGGATCCTGAGCGGCTGATCGCCGCTTACCACCAGTCGGCATCGACGCTCAATCTTCTCCGGGCCTTCACCAAGGGAGGATTCGCCGACCTCTCCCAAGTGCACCTCTGGAATCAGCAGTTCGTGGCTTCGAGCGACGAGGGCCGGCGCTACGAGCAGATCGCCGCCGAGATCGATCGCGCTCTCCACTTCATGTCGGCCTGCGGCATCGATCTCATCAGCGAAGAGTCGCTCCATCAGGTCGACTTCTTCACCAGCCATGAAGCTCTCATCCTCGGCTACGAAGAAGCACTGACACGACAGGACTCCATCAGCGGCGAGTTCTACGACTGCTCGGCCCACATGGTCTGGGTCGGTGAACGCACCCGTCAATCCGACGGCGCCCATCTCGAATTCCTTTCCGGTATCGGTAATCCCGTCGGTTGCAAGATCGGCCCCACCGCCACACCCGATGACGTCCTGGCCCTGTGCGAACGTCTCAACCCCGAACGCATCCCCGGGCGACTGACACTGATCACCCGCATGGGCGCCGCTCAGATCGCCGATGTCCTGCCTCCGCTGCTCGAAGCCGTGCGGGACGCCGACCATCGCGTGGTGTGGACCTGCGACCCCATGCACGGCAACACCTTCGCCAGTGACGGCGGACGCAAGACCCGCCGCTTCGACGACATCCTCGGTGAGCTCCGCGGCTTCTTCGATGCCCACCACGCGGCTGGCACCTGGCCCGGTGGCGTCCATGTGGAGCTCACCGGTGACGACGTCACCGAATGCCTCGGCGGCTTCGGTGACATTCTCGAAGATCAACTTCACTTGCGGTACACCACCACATGCGATCCCCGTCTGAACGCCCGTCAGGCCATCGATCTGTCCTTTCGGGTGGCCGAGCTTCTGCAGGGTTGACGAAACAGCACCGCCCGATCCGACGCGGTGCCGCCATTTTTCCGCCGGATCCTTCCCCTTCTTCACGGGCTCGGCCCGCATCTCATGGGCATCGGTGCAGGTGAACGTCGGTGCGTGGGGGTGCCATTGCAACCGCTCACGATCTCCATGACAATGGCGCGACAATCAAAAGGACCTGACGCACCTCCTCAAAGGACCTGACACTCCCCCATGTCTCTTCCCTCCCGTTATCTCCCGCGCCTGTCATCGATCGCCGTCGTCATCGTCCTGATCACGGCTCTGGCCGTGTCCATGACCTCGCCCACTCGTGCCACGCAACGCCCGAGCGCCGTCCATCGACTCACCCATGCGTCTCTGACCGCCGCCCAGAGCGTTCCCGCCTATTACGCCGTCGCCTCCGACGGTGGCATCTTCACATTCGGTGGCCTCCCGTTCTACGGTTCCATGGGAGGTCACCCTCTGGTCAAGCCGATGGTGGGTGTTGCCACCAGCACGACGGCCGGTACGACGACGGGTTACTGGACGGTGGCCTCCGACGGCGGGATCTTCGCCTTCGGCGGTGCCGTCTTCCACGGCTCCATGGGAGGCCATCGGCTCAACCAGCCCATGGTCGGGATCGCCGCCGACCCGGCCTCGGACAGTTACTGGACAGTGGCCTCCGACGGCGGGATCTTCGCCTTCGGCGGTGCCCCTTTCCACGGTTCGTTGGGCAACGTGCACCTCAACAAGCCGATTATCGCCATGGCGTCGACAGCTGACGGCGGCGGTTACTGGATGTTTGCCTCCGATGGTGGGGTCTTCGCCTTCGGCAACGCCGGCTTCTACGGATCGACGGGGGGCATCACCCTGGCCAGTCCGGTGGTGGGTGCCGCCCCCACCCCCGACGGGCACGGGTACTGGCTGGTGGCCGCCGACGGCGGGGTCTTCGCCTTCGGCGATGCCCAGTTCTACGGCTCCCTCGGCGGCCACGCCCTTCAACATCCCATCGTCTCCATGTCGGCGGCCGACATGGGTGGCTACTGGTTGACCGACTCGAACGGTGCCGTCACCGCCTTCGGCGACGCCGGGTACTTCGGTTCGGCGCCGCAACATCTCACCGCCCCGGTGGTGGCCATGGCCGACGGTCCCGGCACGGGCTCCAGTGCCAACGAGGCCTATCCGTCGGGTTCCTACGGTTACGACATCTCCCGGTTCCAGGACAACCCGCCCACCTGCAACCAGACCCTGCCGTCGGGACACATCGTGGGCATCGTGGAAGTCACCGGTGCGGCCGGCAGTGCCCCCAATCCCTGCCTGCTCCACGAGGCCACCTGGGCCGGGGCCGGACTGAACCTCTACATGTACATGACCTACAACACCAGTACCACCGACGAGCCCGGCTGCAACGGCGATGAAGCCTGCAACTTCGGCTATCAGGCCGCCCAGTACGCCTACAACTACACCAAGTCGGTGGGTGTGAACCCACTGGTGACCTGGTGGCTCGACGTCGAACGAGATCCCAGTTGGTCGACCGACCTGTCCGAGAACGCCCAGGAGGTCCAAGGGGCCATCAACGACCTCCGGGGCCTCGGCATCAACAATGTGGGCATTTACGCCAGCCCCGACGTCTGGAACGACATCGTGGGCAACTACCAGCCCCCCGTCCCGTACTGGGTGGCCTGGTGGACCGGTGACGGCCCGGGCAACTGCCAGAACATCGCCGCCCACGCCAAGTCGATGGGCGACCCGTTGCCCACCGGGCCGGTCTTCCTGACGCAGTACACCGACACGGCCAACGGCCAGAGTCTCGACGGCGACTACGCCTGCTGATCGGTCCTGCTGATCAGATCCCCAGGGGCCCAGGCGGTGACGCCGGCCAGGTGGGCGGCGTCGTTGTAGCGCAGCAGCGTCCAGCCTCCCGGTCCCCACTCCCATTCGGTGAGAGACGTGTGGGCCGTGCGCAGCTTCAACCGCCCTCGGCCCGGGGCCGCCGGGAGCAGGGCTTCGATCGAGGCTTCCACCACACCCCCGTGGCAGAAGATGACCACCAGCTCACCCCCGTGGTCGGCGGCGGTCCGGGTAAGCACGGAAGCCACTCGGCCGACGAAACCGGTCCAGCTCTCCCCGCCGGGAGCGAGCACGGTATCGGGGTCGACGTCCCAGTTCGGGCCGCCGAAACGTTCGGTGAACTCCTTCCAGGTGAGGCCGTCGGCCTCACCGGGGTGCAACTCACACAGGTCGCAGTCGGCCACGGCCGTCAACCCACCCAGGCCGGGGGCCACGATGGCCGCCGTCTCGAGGGCCCGGGGCAGAACCGAGACGTAGACGGCGGCGGCGCCGGCCAACTCGCCCGACCGGACCAACCGGTCCCGTAGGGCCTCGGCTTCGGTGACCCCCACCGGGGACAACCCCGTACAGCCGGTGAGCCCGCCCACCACGCCGTCGACGTTGCACCGGGCTTCCCCGTGGCGCACCAGCACGATCCGGGTGGCGCCGGCCAGCACGGCGGGGACGGTCCGCACGCCGGGCGGAGGGGCGCCGCCGGGTGGGCCGGATCCTTCGGAGTTCACGCCAACTCAGACACGAATTGTTCGAGCTGGCGGAGGTTCCGGCATTCGAAGACCTCGTCGCAGTACACCGCGTACTCCCCCACCACCGAGTCGCCGGTATCCCAGTAGGCGCGTGGTTCGGGGTTGAGCCAGTACACGTGACGGGCCCGGTGCCGGATCTCCTGGACCACCCAACTCTGGGTGGCGTGGTAGTTGTTCCGGGCGTCGCCCAGAAGCAGCACGCTGGCCCGGGGACTGATCTCGTCGCCCCACCGGTCCCAGAACACCGACAACGCATGGCCGTAGTCCGAGTGCCCGTCCACCCAGACCACATCGGCCTCGGTGTTGATCCGGTGGATGGCGTCGCCCACGTCCTCGGCCGTTTCGAAGAAGCGCGTGATCTCGTCGATCCCGTCGATGAACACGAAGCTGCGCACCTTGGAGAATTGGGAGCTGATGGCGTGCACCAGGTGGAGGGTGAAGCGGGCGAACGCCGCCACCGAGCCTGAGATGTCGGCGATGACGATGATCTCGGGCTTGGCCGGACGGGGGTAACGGAATTTCGGATCGACGGGGACGCCTCCGGTCGACAGCGAATGACGCATGGTGGAGCGGAAGTCGAGCGGTCCCTTCCGGCCGTGCCGGCGTTTGCGGGCCAGGCGGACGGCCAGCTTCCTGGTCAGCGGGGCGATGGCCCGGCGCAGAGAAGCCAGTTCCTCCCGGGTGGCGTGCATGAAGTCGATGTCCTCGGGCAAGGGCTTGCGCAGCGAACGGGCTAAGGCCTCGGTCCCCCGGTCGGCCACCAGCTTGCGACGGATCTCGTCCTCGATCTCCTTGCGCAGCCGGTCTAACCGGGACTGGAATTCGTCGCGGACCAGCCGTTCCTCCAGGTGGGTCAGACCCTCGGGTGCGTCGCTCCGGGCCTGTTCCATCAGCCGTTCGAGGACACCGTCGAGATCGAGGTTCCGTAGCGTCCGGTAGAGGTAGTAGGTGCCGCCGACGGGCCGCCCCGGTTCCATCCCGGCGAATCGGGCCACCGCTTGGCGAGCCAGGGCGGCGATCTGGGCCTCGTTGGCGCTCATGAGGGCCCGGTAGAGCATCTCGGCCAGTTCCTCGGGGGTCAGCCCCTCACCGCCGCCCCCACCCTGGCGTCCCTGTCCGTCGCCCGGCGGCATCTCGCCGTTCTCGTCGGGGCGATCGACGCCGCCGCCCTCGGTGTCGATCTCGTACTGGGCCCCCCGCATGGAGAAGTAGACCTCGAAGGCCGTCTCGAAGGCCTTCCAGTGGGTGGCCGATTTCACCAGGGTGGCGGCCAGCGCGTACTTGAGGGCGTCACGGTCCTCCAGCGGTACGTGATGGATGGCTTCCGCCGCGTCGAGCGATTCCGTCAGCGACACGGGCAGGCCGGCGGCGCGCAACTCGGCCACGAAGCCGGTGAGAACATCGAGCACGGGCCCGGCCTCAGGCCTTGGCGTCGGCCGCGGTCAGTTCCTTCGACGCCCGTTCCAGGTCACTGCGGTACTTGAGCAGGACGTGCAGCGTGGCTTTGGCCTGCTCGGCGTCGATCGACTCCACGCCGAGCACCACCAGAGTGCGGGCCCAGTCGAGGGTCTCGGAAACCGACGGATACTTCTTCAACTCGAGCGTCCGCAACGACCGGACGATCCGTGCCACCTGGTCGGCCAACTCGGCTCCGATGCCGGGGACCCGGGTCAGAACGATGTCGCGCTCACGTTCGAGCGTCGGGTAGTCGAGGTGCAGGTAGAGGCAGCGTCGCTTGAGCGCCTCCGACAGCTCCCGGGTGTTGTTCGACGTCAAGAAGACCAGTGGGATCCGTTCGGCCCGGACCGTTCCCAGTTCGGGGATCGACACCTGGTACTCCGACAGCACCTCCAGTAGCAGCGCCTCGGTCTCCAGTTCGACCCGGTCGACCTCGTCGACCAGGAGCACCACCGATTCCTTGGACCGGATGGCTTCGAGCAGGGGGCGGGCCAGCAGGAACTCCTCAGAGAAGATGTCCTCTTCGAGATCCCGCCAGGCCACACCGGTACGGGCCTCGCCACCCTCGTCGCCGCCGGCCGCCGTTGTCGTCGGCGCCGTCTCCGTGTCCGTTTCAGAAACGACCCTCTGCGCCTGGATACGCAGCAGCTGCTTCTTGTAGTTCCATTCGTACAGGGCCTTCGACTCATCGAGACCCTCGTAACACTGCAGACGGATCAGCCGGCTGTCGGTGACCCGGGCCACCGACTTGGCCAACTCGGTCTTCCCGGTGCCGGCCGGACCCTCGACCAGAACAGGCTTGGCCAACCGGTCGGCCAGGTAGACGACACCGGCGATCCCGTCGTCAGCCAGGTAGCCGACCTCGGCCAGACGGGACCGCACGTCGGCCACCGACTCGAAACGCGGCGGTCCCGGTTCGGGAAAACCCAGAGGAGCGGGCACGCCTCCCCGGGAACCGGCGGACTGCTCGTCGGCGGCGCTCACCCCCGCACCTGCCCGTCCCCGTGGACCACGTACTTGGTGCAGGTGAGCTCGCGTAGACCCATCGGTCCTCGGGCGTGGAGTTTCTGGGTGGAGATGCCTATCTCGGCCCCGAGCCCGAGCTCCGAGCCGTCGACGAAGCGGGTGGAGGCGTTGACCACGACCGCCCCGGCATCCACTTGGCGGCAGAACCGCTCGGCCGCCCGGTGGTCGTTGGTCACGATGGCTTCGCTGTGACCCGATCCGAACCGGGCGATGTGCTCGATGGCCTGATCGAGTCCGTCAACCACGGCCACGGACAGCTTCAGGTCGAGAAACTCAGTGGCGAAGTCGTCGTCGTCGGCCACCCCCATACCGGGGACCAGAGCCCGGGCCCGCTCGTCACCGACGAGCTCGACACCCTCGAGCGCACCGGCGGCCCGAGGCAGGAAAGTGTCGGCTACCTCCCGGTGGACGAGAAGGGATTCGGCGGCGTTACAGACGCCGGGACGTTGCATCTTGGCGTTCACGACGATTGACAATGCCATCTCCAGATCGGCGCCGGCGTCGACGTAGACGTGACAGTTTCCGTCGCCGTCGATCACACACGGAACGGTGGCCTCGGCCCGGATGGTAGCCAGGAGCGAGACGCCCCCTCGCGGGATGAGACAGTCGATGACCCCCTCGAGCCTCATGAACTCGACGGCCGCCTCTCGACGGGTGTCCTCGACCAGCACGATGACGTCTTCGGGCAGCCCCGCCTTCAGTGCGGCCTGACGCAGGCAGGCCACGATGGCCATGTTGGATCTGATGGCGGAGGACGAACCCCGCAGCATGGTGGCGTTCCCGGCCTTCAGGCACAGCCCGGCGGCGTCGCTGGTCACGTTGGGACGATTCTCGTAGATGATCCCGACCACACCGAGCGGCACCCGCACCCGCTCGACCCGCAAACCGTTCGGTCGGACCGATCCCTCGACCACCTCACCTACCGGATCGGCCAGGACGGCCACCTGGCGGAGACCCTCGGCCATGCCGGTGATCCGGGCCTCGGTCAGCCGCAACCGGTCCATCTCAGTGGGGCTGGCCCCGGCCTTCTCGGCCTCGGCCACGTCACTCTGGTTGGCCGCCAGAATGTCGGAACGGTGCTGTTCGAGCAGGTCAGCGGCCAGACGGAGCGTCGTATCCTTCACCGCGCCAGAGGCGGTGGCGAGGACACGACTGGCCGCTTTGGCCCGCCGGCCCAGTTCGGCCACAGAGGTTGGAGCCATTACCCAGGCTACCTCCGCCGCCGGTCGCCCCCGGCCACGACGGCCGGCAACGGCTCCGGGCCGAGGGCCGACGGAGAGCCGGTCAGGTGAGAACGACGAGATCGTCGCGATGGACGACCTCGTGGGCCACGCCGTCAGGAAGCTCGCTCGTCCGGCGCCCGGCCCACGCACCGATCCGTTCGGCGGCGTGGCGAACCAGACCTTTGGCGAAAACGACGCCGTCGGGTCCGGCGATCTCCACGGCGTCGTCGATGTCGAAGCGACCCGTTACCGATACCACCCCGGCCGGAAGGAGCGACGCTTCGCCCTCCACCAGGGCCCGACGGGCCCCGTCATCGACCACCAGCGTTCCCGTCGAGGCCACGGCGAAGGCGATCCACAGTTTCCGGGCCGGCAGCCGACGTTGCCGCGGACGGAAGAACGTCCCGATACCACGCTCCCGGGCCATGGCCGCCTGCAACACGTTCGGTCGCGCCGCGTCGGCGATGATCGTCTCCACCCCCGACCAGGCGGCGATCTTGGCCGCCGCCAACTTGGACGCCATTCCCCCGCTCCCGACCTCGCTCCCCGTCCCCCCGGCCATCATCTCCAGCCGATGGTCGACCTCGACCACCTCCTCGATGAGTGACGCCTCGTCAGTCGTCCGGGGATCGGCGGTCAGCAGTCCGGCCGTGTCGGTCAGAAGGACCAGGAGGTCGGCGGCCACCAGATGAGCCACCAGGGCGGCCAGCCGGTCGTTGTCACCGAAGCGGATCTCGTCGTCCGAGGTGGCGTCGTTCTCGTTCACCACCGGCACCACGCCGAGTTCGAGGAGCCGGGCCAGGGTCTGCCGGGCATGCAGGTACTGCTGGCGGTGGACGAAGTCGAGGGGGGCCAGCAGAACCTGACCCACGTGGAGGCCGTGCCCGGCCAGGGCATCGTCGTAGACGCGCATCAGCCGGTGCTGACCCACGGCCGAGACAGCCTGAAGCGTTCCCGAATCGGTGGGCCGGGGCCCTTCACTCAGTGCCGCCCATCCGGCGGCGATGGCTCCCGAGCTGACCAGGACCACACTGTGGCCGGCCGCCCGCACCAGCGCGATGTCAGCGCTCAGTCGTCTGATGGCGGCCTCGTCCACCCCGCCGCCGGTGGCGGTGACCGACGAGGAACCGATCTTGGCCACGAGCGTCCGGGCCGCTCCGGGAGCAGCCGTCTCCACCGCGCCGCTCATGAGTCGTCGGGACGCGCCGCCGGGCCGCCGCGGCCGCGGTCGCGCCCCCCGGTGGTGCTCTGTCGGATCGTCCCCTTATGGGGACCACCCCGCTTACCCCCGGCCACCGAGGCGGCGGCGGCATCGAGACCTCCGGCATCGCTCTGGTAGGTGAAGGTGAGCTTGCCCAGACGGATGATGTCGCCGTCGCGGGCCCCGGCCCGGACCAGGGCCCGTTCGACGCCGAGGCGGCGGAGACGCTCCTGGACGTAGGCCACGGCCTGGTCGTCGGTGAGGTCGGACAAGGCGACGGCCCGTAAGGCCGACCGGCCGAGTACCTCGAACGATCCGTCGGCCTCCCGCACCACCTCGATACCTTCGGGCAGCGGGCGGTGGACGACGACGGTCGTGGTCGGCACCAGTTCGGCCGCTCTGGCCTCCACCACCAGGACGGCCAGGCGTCCGAGGAGGGCGTCCACCCCGTGACCCGTGACGGCCGAGATCTGGAGGTCGGCGGCCAGTTCGTCTTCGGCACTCCCATCGGCCCCACTTTCACCGGCCGCGCTCTCATCAGTCAGCGGGAAACCGAGGGCATCGGTCTTGGAACCCACCACGATGCGGGGCCGTTCGAGCAGTTCCGGGCGGTAACGCCCCAGCTCGTCGAGCAGGATCCGCTTCTGCTCGAGCGGGGGCACGCCGTCGACGGCGGCCAGGTCGATGAGGATGACCAGGACCCGGGCCCGCTCCACATGACGGAGGAACCGGTGGCCGAGTCCGCGTCCCTCGGCCGCCCCGGCCACCAACCCCGGAATGTCGGCCACCACGATCTCCGTCTCGGATCCGCTGCGGCCCACCCGGACGACACCGAGATTCGGCACCAGAGTGGTGAAGGGATAGTCGGCGATCTTCGGACGCGCCGCGGAGATACGAGCGATCAAGGTGCTCTTGCCGGCGTTGGGCATACCCACGATGGCCACGTCGGCCAGGAGCCGCAGCTCCATGTCGAACCAGTACTCCTCCCCCTTCTCCCCTTGTTCGGCGAAGGCAGGGGCCCGGCGTCGGTTGTTCAGGAAGCGGGCGTTGCCGTGACCGCCCCGGCCGCCCCGGGCCGCCATCCAGCGGTCCCCGGCCGTGTCCAGGTCGGCCACCACCACGCCGTCGGCACTGCGCACGACGGTCCCGATGGGGACGGGGACCTCGAGATCGGTACCCGAGGCACCGTGCTTCTTCTTCCCCATCCCGTGGGTCCCGCTGGTGGCGCCGCGATGGGGATGGTCCCGGAATCCGAGGAGAGAGGCCTGGTTATGGGAGGCGATCAGCCAGACGTCTCCGCCACCACCGCCGTCACCGCCGTCGGGGCCGCCCTTGGACACGTGGGCTTCCCGTCGGAACGACACACAGCCGGCACCGCCGTCGCCAGCCTTCACGTGGATCTGGGCCTCGTCTACGAACCCCGACACGTGACCGATCCTAGGTGGGCGTCCGGCCGTGACGTGAGGGCCGGGTGGCCTTCACCGTCGGGCCGTCGCCACGGTTCAGATCTCGGAACGGACGTCCACGAGCTTGCGGCCCTTGCGGGTCCCGAACTTGACATAGCCCGGAGCGGTGGCGAAGAGGGTGTCGTCTCCACCGCGGCCCACGTTCTCGCCCGGATGGAACTTCGTGCCCCGCTGGCGCACGATGATGGCCCCCGAGAGGACCTTCGTCCCGTCGAACACCTTGACCCCGAGGCGCTGGGCATTGGAATCGCGACCGTTCCGGGTCGAGCCGCCACCTTTGGTCTTGGACATGTCTGGTTCTCCTTGTCCGGTCCGGCTGGTCTCAGCGCCCGGCCGGCACCGTGATGGAGGTGATCTCCACGGTGGCGTAGTGCTGGCGATGTCCCCACCGACGGCGGCGGCGGGCTTTGGCCTGGTAGGTGAAGCCGCGGATCTTGGGTCCGAGCTCCTCGCCCACGATCCTGGCCGCCACCACCGTCCCGGCCAGCTGCTCGGGGGTGGCCAGAACCCGGTCGGCGTCAACCACCAGAACGGGGTCGAGCTCGACGTCACTGCCGGTGGGCAGGCCCAGCAATTCCACCCGGAGCTGCTGGCCCTCGGCCACGCGCTCCTGCTTGCCCCCTGATCGGATCACTGCGTACATAGCCTGACGATCTTACAGCAAGGTCTCGTCCAACACGATTCCCCGCCCGCCGCAGATCGTGCAGGTGGTGGAAAGGGACTCCACCAGGCCTTCGGACACCCTCTTCCGGGTCATCTCGACCAGGCCCAACTCCGATATGTCGAAAACCTGGGTCCGTGTCTTGTCTCGCGACAGAGCCGAACGCAGCGAAGCGGCCACCTTGTCCCGGTTCTCCCTGATCTCCATGTCGATGAAGTCGATGACGATGATCCCCCCGATGTCGCGGAGCCTCAGCTGACGGGCGATCTCTTCGGCCGCCTCGAGGTTGTTCCGGTAGACGGTCTCCTCCAAGTTGGAGGTCCCCACGTTCTTCCCGGTGTTGACGTCGATCACGGTGAGCGCCTCGGTCCGCTCGATGATGAGCGAGCCCCCCGACGGCAACCACACCTTCCGGTCGAGCGCCTTGTGCAGTTGTTCGTGCACATGGAACCGCTCGAACACCGGCATGTTCTCGGCCACCGGATCGTAGAGCTCGACCCGGTCGGCCAGTTCGGGGTTGACCTGTTCGATGTAGTCGCGCACCTGGAGGAAGAGCTCTTCGTCGTCGATGACGACACCCCGGTACTCCCGGTTGAATTCTTCCCGGACGCTCCGGACGGCCAGGTCAGGCTCGCGGTACAACAGCCCTGGCGTGGTCGACCGGCTGGCCTCGGCTTCGATGGCCGCCCACTGGGCGGCCAGTCGCTCGACGTCGTGGCCCAACTCCTCTTGGCTGGCCCCTTCGGCCGCCGTCCGGACGATGAGGCC
>Ga0208357_1001100_pt1 | contig 20310 bp, 18 predicted proteins | sample NGESurdeep092012_6_FD_184487 | JGI IMG/M metagenome (GOLD analysis project Ga0208357, IMG submission 184487) | Arctic peat soil microbial communities from Barrow, Alaska - NGEE Surface sample F52-2 deep-092012 (SPAdes) | ecosystem: Environmental > Terrestrial > Soil > Wetlands > Peat ... | reverse complement strand
CAAATGGGGCATAGCGATCGTGAAGACGTGATCGGTCGATGGATCGAACGTCTGGCCCGGCGGCAAGACGATCAGCGGGCCGGCCAAGCCGCCGCGCAGTTGAAAGATGTCGTCCTTGTGTGTGTGGTAGATAAACGTGCCCGCGCGTGGCGGCGTCATGCGCGCCTCAAACGCTCCGCCCGACGCGATAAGCGGAGCCCGGCGCACCCCCTGGCCGCTGTATCCGGGGACGCCGTCGTAATAGCTGTCGTCCAGCTCCATGCCGTGCCAATGGATCGATGTCGATTCGTGCAGGCGATTGACGACGTCGATCGCGACGGGGACGTCGCGGGTCAGCACGATCGCAGGTGCGACCGCCACGGAGTGCACGGTCGCCTTACCGTTTTCCTCGAGCGTAAATTCGAACGAGGGGTTGGCGGGCCCGTCGTCCGGCGCAGGCGCGACGACCAATTTGACACGACGTGCCGGCTGCGCCTGGACCGCGGAACGGCCGCGCACCGCAACCTGCAAGATCAGCCCGCCCATCATCGCATGGCGTAAGTAATCGTCCTCATCGCTCAAGTGAACCGGGGGACGGAGCATTTGCGAGATCGGCCGGTGCGCCATAACGTGATACGTAAGATGACAATGAAACAGCCAGCTCCCGGCACGATCGGCGTTCCACGACATCGCAAACGTGTGACCGGGTTCAATCAGCTCCGTGACGCGTTGGTCGCGGTCCGCTTCCCGCTTGTAGGTGACGTCCTCGGTCCCGTCGCCGCGCGAATCGACGCGGAAATAGAACCCGTGAAGGTGCAGCGGGTGGGCGCCAAATGCCGGATCGATCCAGCGCCAGCGCACCGTCGATCCGCGCGCGTACGAGAGCTTCTCGGTGTAGGGCCACGACCTGCCGTTGATGACGTCGAGTTCGTAATTGAAGTTAGGGTTGCCGTGTGCCTTCAGCACGTTGTCCCATTGCCCGATCACAAAGATGCGATCGGGCGATGGCCGCTTCCCTGGGTGCGGCGGATCGACGACGATCGCACCGCTCAGTTGAGAATCCGCCCCATAACGCTTGGACACCGCGGCGCCGGTCGTCGACCCCCAATAATAATACGTGCCGACGGCCGCGGCTGCGAACCGGACGAGACGCGTTTGACCGTACGGAACGTCGAAGGGATGGTCGCGCAACGCGGGGCGGTTCATCAAGCCGTGAACCGTCAGATGCGTGCCGGGGATATCATTGCGAACGCGTACGACGATCGCGGTTCCCACGGGAACGCGAATCAATGGGCCTGGAATCTGCGGCGCTTGGCCGTTCTGCGCAAACGCTTGCATAGGCCCGAACGCGCCGCGCGGCCCGTCGGGATACCAACGCCCCCAAACCGCGGCAAGCGAGAGTCGCAATTCGTGCCGGGAGAGGAGACCCGCCGGCAGACGATTGTCGTTGGCGAGGATCGCCGGCATCGGCACCCCCGTGGTCGCTATCGTAGCGAGCGGAACAATAAGGGCGCCCACCGCCATCGCGAAAATCGCGCCGAAACATGCAGTCCTGCGTCTAGCCATGCACATTGCTTCCTGGCGTCGGCAACCGATCCTGCGGTTGCTTGGCTTGATGCGTCAGCGGGTCATGCGCCTTGCGAGCGCGGCGGCAAAGCGGACCGGTGCTCGCGCGTCAAGCCGCATATAGAGTTCGGGATCGATGAGTTCGAGTTCCATGAGCCGGTCTTCGCCGTCCGCGCCGCGGAGCAGATCGATGCGAGCATAGAGAGGTTTCTGAGGTAGGAGCGAGAGCGCGCGCTCGCCGATGTCAATCTCGCGCCGTTCCGCGATGACGACCCGCCCGCCGCCGCCGACGTCTGTGAAAGGTGCCTTCCCAACGGCATGTGAGAATCGCCCCTCGATGAAGATCAAGCAACGTTCGCCACGCTCGAAGACTTGGGGCAGGAACGGCTGGATGAGGGCGTCGCGAGTTTCAAGGATACTATCGAGCAGGTGCTGACCGTCTGCCATCACTCGGCCTTGCACGTCGCGATCTGCGTGAGTTCGCAAGCCAACGATACCGGTCATAAAAGAACTGGCTGAAATAGCGGGCTTGACTATCGCCTGCGGCCACTTGTGCTCGGTCATAATCGCGCGCAGTTCGCGGGCTTCGTGCTTCTTGCACAGGATCGTTTCGACGATCTTAATCCCGCCGCGTTCGAGATCAAAAAGATAACCCTTATGGGCGTTCCAGCGCACGAGCCTCCCATCGTTGAACACGGACGAAGAACCTGCCGCGTCGTCAACCCAAGCCAGGAAAGCGTGGTGATCTAAGTGGTAGTTCCAGGGCGACCGAAGGACCAACGCATCGTGTCTTGCCAAGGTGCTGCCGTCGTCCCAAAACACGGGTTCCACGCGAATGCCGTTCTCCGCGAGCGCGCTAGCGATCAACTCGTCGTCGGGCGTGATGCCGCCGAGTTCTACGCAGGAAACAAAACCGACCGTGCTGACGAGTACCTCCCCTTTGACGCGACGCATGGGGGCTTTGGGACCACGTCTGCTTTTCCTGGGAAGCCGCTCAAGCGCTAGCGGCATGTCGAAACAACTTGGAGGACGTTCGGAGTTTTCAGAACGACGGGTCTGGTGTATAATTGCAAAGGGAGGACTCACAAATGCTTCGTACTGCCGGAATCAAATCGATCGCCTTTCTCGCCGCCGTCGCGGTCGCTTGGATTGCTAGCGCTCCGGTGTCAGCCGACAGCGTACCCTCCTATGCCCATCCCAATAACCAGCAACTGATTCGTGGCCGCATCGACTCGGTCGACGGCACGTGGCAGATCTCGGTCCTGGACGACAGTAACGGCTACATCGATAAGGTCGGCTTACACCAGGGAACCGTCATCAATCCCACAGGTATTACGCTGCAGCCCGGGATGCGCGTGACGATATTGGGATATCCAGCGGGTGCGGTTTTCGAAGCCAACAAAATCGACACGCCCTACGACGCGTATCGTCCCTCGCCCTATCCCTCGTCGTGGTATCCGTACTACGGCCCGTACTACGGTCCGGGCTGGGGGTATCCGGGCTTTGGCCCATTTCTGAACGTCGGCATCGGCGGCTTTGGCGGAGGCTATCACAGCATTCGCGGTCGCGATACATTTCGCGGAAACGCGTCGCGCGGCGACAATCACGGATCGTCGTCGCCGCACTCGGGTGGTCACTCGGGCGGGCGTCACCACTAACGGCACCGTGTCTCCGCGAGCCGAGGACTCAAACGCCGCGGCGTAACCCGTCCGGCAAGGGAATCTTGCCGGCGGCAAACGCGTCACGCGCGCCGCGAACGAGAAAGCGATACAGCGGCAGACCCAGCGTCGGATCTTGGACAACGTAGCGTCGAAGCGAAATCAGTATAGCGGTCTGCGCGCGCAGGGCGGCCGCGTGCATCCAACTCCGATCGTGCCGAAACTCCAGATCGGCCGCAAGCAAAGCGAGCAGATCGCCGTCCTTCCTCATTTTCGGGTCGCACGAATTTTGCAACAACTCGGGATTGCCCATCTGGCTTTTCAGCCATACCGAACTGGTCAGAAAGTCCTTTTCCGCTCGCGCGTAGACCGCCTCATCGGCTTTCGATGCCGCGACGCTCCGATAGTACGCCAAATATTCCGACAGCGGTTTGCGCGTGTATGCGCTCTGCCGCGCGCAGAAATCGTCGGCGCTCACCGCCGCCGAACCCAACGCCAGCCACGCCGCAGCAAAGGCCAATAAGATCGTCCTCACACCACTCCCTTAGGAACCACTCATTCGGAACCTTTTCTTTCCGAACTGTTGACAACACGCCCGACGGAGCCTATAGTTGCTACAACTACTATACTAGTTTTAAAGGCTATGGTCGAAATGCCGCGCGAGCGATCGTTGACCCTGACGGACCACGAACTGCGCCTGATGAACGTGCTGTGGGAGAAGCGCAGTGCTAGCGTCGCGGATGTGGTCGCTGCACTCGGACCGCCCAAGCTAGCGTACAACACCGTGCTTACAACGCTGCGGACGCTCGATGAAAAAGGTTACGTCGACCACAAGAAAGCCGGACGCGCCTTTATCTATAGCCCAGCGATCGAACGCTCCGAGGCGGCCACTTCGCTGCTCGGCATGCTGCTCGATCGATTTTTCGGCAACTCCCCGGGGGCGCTAGCCATGGCAATGCTTGACGGTGGGCAACTCTCTAAGCGCGAGATTGCCGTACTTCGCGCGGCGGTCGAGCGAAAAGAGCAGCGTAAGTGATCGTGGTGGCATCGATCGTCGTTGCCGTGCTCTTTGCCGCCCTGTGGCAAGGCTCGCTCATCGGCCTGGCGACGCTCCCGGTGCTGGCAATTGCTCGCCGTGCGAGCGCAGCAACTCGTCACACGATCCTGTGGTGCGCGTTCTTGGCCATCGCGTTCGTTCCAATCGTCGTAGCTTTGCCCGGCGTTCTTACAACGCAAGCCGCAACGAGCGCGCACGCCCCGGCGCTGACTCCCAAGATGGCGTCGTCTTTCTCGTCTTCACCCCGCTCTGACATGGCCCGGCGTTTTACGATCGCATTGGGCGCCTTTCCCTTGGTGATCCTCATCGTTTGGCTGCTTGGCGTTGCCTTTGGATTGGGGAGTCTCGTCGTCAGCCTCGCGAGGTTGGCGCAAATTCGCAGTCACGCGCTTCCGCTCTACCGGCGGGACGGCATACCGGTCTTGGGAAGCGACGACATCGCGGTACCAATCGCTGTCGGCTTCAGCCGGCCGGTAGTCGTGCTTCCAAACCATCTCGTTCGCGAGCTTTCGCCCGACGATCTCGTGTGTGCCGTGCTGCACGAGGTCGCACACATTCGGCGGGGCGACGCCTGGGCAAATCTGCTTCAAATGACGATCGGTGCCTTTTTCTTTTTTAACCCGGCCCTTCGCGCGGTCGGCGCGCGCATTGCGACCGAACGGGAGATTGCCTGCGACGACCGTGTCGTGGCCCAACTTCCGGATCGTCAACGCTACGCACGATGCCTGCTCAATCTCGCCGACCGCATATCGCTGGCGCCGACGGCAGCTTTGGGTGCTCTTGGCGAGGGAAAGGCGACCCGCACCCGCATTCGGCAACTGCTCGATACCCGTCACAACGGCGGGACGCATCCATCACGCCCACTCGTAGGAGGTGCTATCGTGACCCTGGCAACCGTCGCCCTCGCGCTGCAAGCGTTTTCTCCAGTTATCGCGTTCGCACCGACCGCGGCGCCATCCGCAATTCCCACATCGTGCAACGCACCCGCTAAGGTGCTGAAAGGCGTGCCGCCAGAGGTTCCGGAATCGGCGCTAGAATCGATGGCGCATCGCCCCTACACGGTAACCGTACGTCTGGACATCTCTGCGAGCGGGCTGGTCACCAAAGCCAGCATTCTGACCAGCAGCGGACGTGCCGATCTCGACAAGGCTGCCTTGACGGCCGCGTTCGCGGGCACCTACACCGCGGCGCTCGTCAACTGCGTGCCGACGGCGGGGAGCTACCTGCAAGAAGATGACTTCACGGGGTAGGGCGCGCCTGCACGACCGGGTTTGGGTTATGGCTTTTTAGCGGTTACCGTTAGGGTCGGCGTTACGAAGAGAAAGTTGGGCGACGAGGTCTTGACGTCGCTTGCGCCGAGTTCTTTGAGACGCTTAGCGTATTCGGGCACGCACGAGATGTCCGCGATGACGAGTTTCCCGCCGGGCCGCAGCACGCGCACGATCTCGTCGATCGCTTTGCGTCGAACGTCTTTGGATTTCGGGTTGTGAATCGCCCAGCTCGATACGACGACGTCGAAGGAGCCATCCGGAAATGGAATTTGGCTGAAGTCGCCGGTGACGATTTCGATCCGCTCCGTCATCCCCTCGGCCGCGGCGTTCGCGAGCGTTCGCGTGGGGTCGTTGCCGCTTTGGTCGACGGATTTCCAAAGGTCGATACCGACCGCGCTTCCGCCCGCGTTGAGCCGCTTGGCCGCGCCGACGAGCATCAGCCCGGAACCGCAGCCGACGTCGAGCACGCGCTCGGATCCGGAAAGGTTTAGTGCATCCAGCAATTTATCGCGCAACCATTTCTTGAATACCAAGCTGCCGAGCAGCATAACGACGGCGATCGCCGCAAAACAAATCGCGATCGACCAAGCCGGCCAGATAAAACTCTCGACGCCGGGATTGGGCGAGCGATCGACGAGCAGTCCGATCGCGAACGCCGCGACCGCGATGGCTAGGAAGGTGCGAACGACATCGGGTGCGTCGATTCCGTAGTTCGCACGCCGCGCGGTCTTCATGCGGTATCGTCTCCTTCTACTTGTTGGCTCGATCGAGCCGAACGGCGACTTTCTTTCCACGGAGGGTCGTTTCGCGCAGGGCGGCCATCACGCGTTCGACCTGTGCCGCGGGAACGTCGACCGTCGACGATGTGTCCGAGATGTCGATCGCCCCGATATCTCGCGAGTGAAGGCGCGCCTCGTTGGCAATCGCGCCCACCAAATCCGCCGGACGGATGCCCGAACTGCGACCGATGCCGACATGAATGCGCGCGGAGTCTTCGGCGCGAAGGCGCGGCCGCGCGGCACCTTCGGGCACCCGTTCGCGTTTACGCCCCTTGACCAACGACGCCGGACCCGCCGACGCCATGGCCGGAATCTCCGCTTCGTCTTTGACGCCGCCGTCGCGCGCCGCGTCGAGCAGCTTGACGGCGGCGGCCGCCAAATCGAGCACGTCGTGCTCGCTGGCGAGCAACTCGACGACGTGCCGATAGCGTTCCAACCCGCCGGCTTGGAGCGCTTCTTCTAACGCGGACCGCGTCAATTCGATGCGCCGCTCTTTGAGATCGGCGACCGTCGGCACCGCGGCGATGGCGATCTTGCGTTTGGTATGCTGCTCGATATTTCGCAGCAGCCGATGTTCGCGCGCCTCGGCCAGCGTGATGGCGACGCCCTCGCGGCCGGCGCGGCCGGTGCGGCCGATGCGATGGACGTAGGCGTCCGGCGAGGACGGAACGTCGTAGTTCACCACGTGCGAGACGTGCTCGATGTCCAGACCGCGCGCGGCGACGTCGGTGGCGACCAGAATCTCGCTGGTGCCGTCGCGAAAGCGGCGCAGCACGCGGTCGCGCTGCTCTTGCGAGAGCCCGCCGTGCAGCGCCTCGGCCGCGTATCCGCGGCCACCGAGCGTTTCGGCGAGCTCGTCGACTTCGGTGCGCGTTCGGCAAAAAACGATCGCCGACGTGGGAGCTTCCATGTCGATCACGCGCGCGAGCGCTGCGACCTTGTGCGGCCGTCCGACGACGTAGGCGACTTCGCGAATCCGAGGCTTCTTGCCGGGAGCGGCGGTTTCGTTGGCGATCGTCACGTGCACGGGATCGTGCAGATGCTTCTTGGCGATCGAGCGAATGCGCGGCGGCAACGTTGCCGAAAAGAGCGCCGTCTGTTTCTTGGCCGGAAGCGTTTCGAGGATCGCGTCGAGTTCTTCCGCGAATCCCATGTCGAGCATCTCGTCGGCTTCGTCGAGCACCAAGAACTCGATGCCGCTCAAATCCAGCGTTCCGCGACGAAGGTGATCCAGCGCACGTCCGGGCGTTGCTACGACGACGTCGACGCCGCGTCGCAGCGCGCGCAACTGCTGCTGGACCGACTGGCCGCCGTAAATCGGCAAGACGCGCGCTTGGAGCAGACGGCCGTACTTGTGCACCGCTTCGGCAACTTGCATCGCTAGCTCTCGCGTGGGTACGAGCACCAAACCGCGCACGCCCCGCTGCGACCCGTCGGCCGGGCCGATCTTCTCCAGCAACGGCAGTGCGAAGGCCGCGGTTTTCCCGGTCCCCGTCGCCGCCTGCCCGAGCACGTCCCGTCCCTGCAACAGCGGCGGGATCGCCTCGCTCTGGATGGCGGTCGGTTCTTCATAGCCCAGCGCGCTCGTCGCGGCCGTCAGCGCGTCGCCCAGCCCCAGGGATGCAAACGTCGTCATACCGGCTTCTTCTCCACTTGCGCGCCAGAAGCCGCGCCTGGCCTTGCTATTGGATAAGAAACTCCAGGATGGCTCCCGGGGAAGCACCGGTATAGGTGATGGTGCCGTTTCCATCGTTGTCGGTGCGGAACATCATGCCAGAGACTAGCACGATGCGACGTCCCCCGCAAAGGGTCAATGCCCGTGAAAGAGCGGTGTTTGGACGATGCCGTTGAGCACGAACTGAACGGCCAACGCCGCAAGGATGATGCCCAGCAGGCGGGTGACGACGTGGATGCCGGTCGTTCCAGCAACGCGCTGCAACAGCGTCGCCCCGCGCATGCACAGCCACGTAATCACGAGCGCTGCGGCATATGCGGCGAACACGATCGCTATTTCAAAACGATCCCCTTTGGTTAGGTTGAGCAACAGCAAGACCGTCGCAATCGTACCGGGGCCGGCGATCATCGGCACCGCGAGGGGAAAGATCGCCGGATTATGCGTCTGCGCGGCTTCGCGTTCTTCTTGTTCGGTTCGCTTCGCGCCGTTGGGCCGCGCGAACAGCATGTCGATCGCGATCAAAAACAGCAGAATCCCACCGGCGATCAAGAACGCCGGCAAGGTAATTCCGAGGTAGCTCAGGAGCGCTTGGCCTACCAGGCCCATGAACAGCATGATGCCCGCCGCGATGAGGACGGCCTGATCGACGATCTTCGTGCGCCGTTCCGGCGAGGCATGCGCGGTCGCCGCCAGCGTGAGCGGAATCATCCCGATCGGGTCGATGATCGTGATCGCGGTCGCAAACGCCGTCGCAACGAACTGGCTGCTCATACCGTCCCCTTCGAGCGCCCCGCGGCTTCCGCCCGCACGAGCGCTCGCCTCAGCGCCGTCATGGTGAGCCCGTCTAGAAGGATCCCGTTTCGGTGAGGGTCTTTTCGATTGCGTCGAAGCCGGATTGCAACTCTTCGCGCGAGATCGTCAACGGTGGTGAGACGACGAGGATGCCGTATCGCCCGAACGCGTAGACGCCGTTGTCGCGCAGCTTCTTTAGAAACGCCGGCAACGGACCCGGATCGGCCCCCTGCCAGCCGACGATCTGCTCCTTGGTCGCGCGATTCTTGGTGAACTCGATGGCAAAGAACGCGCCGACCCCGCGCACGTCGCCGATCTGCGAACAGCGGGCCTTGAGCGCTTCCAGGCCTTCGCGCATCCAGCCTTCGATCTCGCGGCCTCTGGTGAACAAGCCCAACCGCTTGTATTCGCCGATCGCTGCGTGCCCCGCGGCGACGGAAACCGGATGTCCGGAGTAGGTATGTCCGCACATCAACGCGTGATCGTCGAAATACGATGCGATCTCTTCGCGAACGATCGCACCGCCCAACGGCGCGTACGCCGAGGTCGATCCCTTTGCGAAGGTGATGATATCGGGCGTGACGCCGAAACGAATCGAGGCGAAGGCTTCGCCGGTGCGCCCGAATCCGGTCATCACCTCATCGAAAATCAAGATGATGCCGTGACGATCGCAGCGCTCGCGAACGCCGGCCAGATATCCCTGCGGATACACCACGACGCCGTTGCTGCCGACCAGCGGTTCCATGAGGATCGCCGCGACGCTCTTGGGATTTTCGTAGGTCAAGACCAAGTCGAGGTGGTCGAGCGCACGGCGCGTCTCTTCCTCCGGGTCGTCGGTGTGGAATGGGCTATCGTAGGGGAACGGCGCGACGAAATGCACGACGTTCGCCCAGCCGGGCTCATTGGGCCAGCGGCGATTCTCGCCCGTCAGCGTGCCCGCGCCCGGCGCCGATCCGTGGAACGAACGATAGGTGGCCAGCACCTTGGAGCGGCCGCTGAACATCCGCGACATCTTGACCGCGTCCTCGTTGGCCTCGCCGCCATTGGTCGTAAAGAACGTTCGCCCGCCTTGGGCCCACGGCGCGAGATTGGAGAGTTCCTCGGCCAGGTCGGCGCGCACGTCGAGCGCGAACTGCGGGGACGCATATGCCAAGCGTTGGGCCTGATCGCCGATCGCGCGCGCAACGGCGTGGTTACCGTGGCCCAGATTGACCGCGACCAAGCCGGCCGAAAGGTCCAAATAGCGGTTATCGTCGGTATCGTAGATGTAGACGCCCTCGCCCCGCGCCATCGACGGCGGATTGGCTCCGGCTTGTTTGGACCATGGCGTGAGAACGTATTGTGCGTGCTTGGAACGCTTGGAAGTAGGCGTGGCGATCATCGTACGAGCTCCTTGAGTGCGGCATCGTGGCCGTGAAGTATGTGAGAGCGAACCAGGGTGAGGGCCGCGTCGACGTCGCGCGCGCGCAGCGCCGTCAGCAGGGCGGCGTGTTCGAGCGACAGGTCGCGCATCGAGGCGTAGTGTGCGCTGGTCATGCGAATGTAGAGGCGCAGTTCGTTAAGCAGCGACGAATACGTTGCGGCGAGCAGGGGATTTCCGGCGATTTCTATCAGCAATGCGTGCACTTCGAGATCGGCTTCGATCGCTGCATCGAAACTCTCCGCGGTGGCGCGCTCGTCGAGCCGATCGATGCATGCGGCGACCCGATCGAAGTCGTGCGCGCCGGCGTGTCGGATCGCGCGCTCGACCGCAAATTGTTCCAGCGCGATGCGAAACTCGACCAGGTGCTCCAAGCGAGCGGCATCCAGCCGCGCCACATAAGCGCCGCAATAGGGCTCGACGTGCACCAGGCCGTCGCGCGCGAGTTCGGCCAACGCCTCGCGAACCGGCGTGCGGCTCACGCCCAACTGCCCCGATACGGCGGTTTCGCGGATGCGATCCCCCGGCGCGATCGCGCCGCTGGCGATCGCATCGCGCAGATACGTCGAGACGCGGCCGGTGGTCGAGATCCGGTCCGCCCGGTCGAGCGATTTTGAAGAGAGGGGCACCCGCTCCCATTGTCGACAATCGCCTCTAAGGTCCTCCCCAGGCCGGGTTAGCTGCCTGTGAAAAGCGGTAGAAGAGACCCATGAATATAGCTAGCACTCGCGCCGTGGCCCTCGGCCTGCTCCTGGCAACCGGGCTCATGGCGACCTCCGCCGCAACCCCACAACGCGCCTCCGCGAACCCGACGACGACGCTCGCCATCGCCGCCGCCGCGATCGTCGGCGCCCTCCTGATCGATTCGAACACCAACCGGGCCTACTACGTCCGGAACAATCGCCGGTATTACGTCAACAACAACGTTGCGCAATATTACTACCAGCGGCAAGATCCGGTGTATTACAGAAGCCACCAACGTGATTGGCAGTCAAATCGCGCCCAGTTCGCACAAAACTGGCAGCGCGCTCATAACGGCCGCCAGATGCGTCAAAATCCGGGCCGCGGCAACAACATGCGCGGTCATCGCCCCCCGAACGCCTAACCTAACCCGAGACCGAACCTCGAAGAAGCTTGAGGCACAAGTATGTGTCCTCAGGCTTTTCGAGTACTTGGGCGATGAGGCTCGTGTCCACATCGAACGTCGCAGAGTTCGGCCATAATTGACCCGGCCGCGAGAACGGGATGTTCATGCGCACGTAGTGGTAGCCTCCGCCGTTGTCGGTTAACCGCAGGGCGATCTTAGGCGGCAGAGCGTCCACCGACGTGTAGGCGAAAATCGCGACGTAATAGCTGTCGGGGTCGTTCTCGGTCACGCTCTCGACGGGCAAAATCTCCCCGATGGGCTTATCGCATTCGACGTTCCCGGAAACCAGCACGACCGTCGGTTCGGCGTAGTCGAAGCCCAGCGGCGTCGCCCCGTTGAAGAGTGTTGGAACGCGCGGCGCGCGCTCCAATCCGTTGGGCACCAGGGTCATCGGAATCGAGCGGTTCGCCTCGGGCGAAAGTAACACGAACTGCTGGGCGCCGCACGCCGATTTGGCCTCGCTCACCTGGAGCAAATACAGTCCGCGCGGCGAATCGAAATCAACGATCGTATCGAACGGATTGTCGCCGGGAATCGCAATCGTTCGATCGACCGCGGAGTTGCCGATACGGTTCACGAGGCTCACATGAATCGCGTTGACGGGCGCGGCTCCATGCGTCGCGCTGCCGGTACACAGCACCAGATGGAGCACGATATGCATCGCTGCGGGCATGTGGGCTCCTAGAACTAACGAAAGGTCGGCCGCAAGGGCGCCCCGGCGACGGCGCGCTTCTTCATCAACGTGTGAATCGCGCTGTGGCTGCCCTTATGTTCCAAGCAATGCATCTGACCGCAGCCGCCGCGCGCACACCGCTCCTTGGCTACGACCTCGCAGCCGGGGGTATCGCATACCCGTCGTTCGACAACCGGAAGGCGTACCCAACGGCGCTTGTCATATGGCATGCCGCGCTTCTTCTGCCCGCACCCTTGCGGCGCCCGCCATCCGACCAGCCATCAGGCCGCTCTGCCGAAGAGCCCGGTCAAGCGCGCGGTAGCCAAGGTATGTTCGAGGGCGGTAAACTCCAATTTCGCTCCGGACGTCTGGGCGTCCAGCGGCAGATGGTCAACATCGAGGGCGTGCAGCGTGATGTGGTAGCGGTGAGCCGGGCCGGGAGGCGGACAGGGGCCGCCGTAGGCCTGCGTTCCAAAATCGCTGCGTCCGTGCGTTCCGGCGGCCGCACCGTCGGAGGCGCCGGCGCCTTCGGCGAGCTCGCGCGCGTTACCGGGAACGTTCAAAAGCACCCAATGATAGAATCCGCCGGACGTCGGCGCGTCGGGATCGTGCATGACCAGCGCGAAACTTTTGGTTCCCGGCGGAACGTCGTCCCATCGCAGGTGAGGGGAGCGGTTGGCGCCGGTGCAGCCCATGCCGTCGAAAACCATGCTCTGCGGAACCGTGCCGCCGTCGTTCAACGTCTCGCTTTCAAGTCTCATGCCGTGAGTATACCCTAGTGTGATGAGTCAGAAGTTCGGCGCAAAGGATCGCGAAGGACTTTTGACCGAATCGAGGAGCGATGAGGGAGCAACGCCGTAGCGTTGTGACCGAAGAGCGACGACGAGTCGGGCGAAAGAACGAGCGAGATTTTGTGCATGAACTTCTGATTCACCACACTAGGATGGATGCGCAGCCAAAATGGGCAAAGGAGAGCCATGCATCGAAATTCAGACAACGACCAGGACCAAGATCTCAAGCCCGACGTGCTCGAAGAGGGCGAGGAGCAGTTAACGCCCGCCGAAGCGCTCAAACGTCAGCGCGAGACGTACGGCGACTCCAGCACCTCGCCCAATCGCGAGGATCAAGAAGACATGCACGGCGGTAGCAAGGGTTAGGAAATCGCGAGCGGCTTGTAGCGGATACGATGCGGCTTGGCGGCTTCGTCGCCCAAGCGCGCTTTCTTGTCGATCTCGTATTCGGTGTAGTTGCCTTCGGTAAAGTAGACCTGCGAATCGCCTTCAAACGCCATGATGTGCGTGGCGATCCGATCCAGGAACCACCGATCGTGACTGACCACCAGCACCGTCCCCGCATATTCCTCAAGCGCGTTTTCAAGCGCGCGCAAGGTTTCGACGTCGAGGTCGTTGGACGGCTCGTCGAGCAGCAGCACGTTGGCACCGCGCGAGAGCGTCTTTGCCAGATGCAGGCGGGCGCGCTCGCCGCCCGAGAGCGTTCCAACCAGCTTCTGCTGGTCGCCCCCCTTAAAATTAAAGCGCCCCAAGTAGGCACGAGCGGGCATCTCGAATTTCCCTACTTGCAGAAAATCCAAGCCGCCGCCGATATCGTCGAAGACCGTCTTGGTATCGTCGAGCGATTCGCGACTCTGGTCGACGACGGCCAAGCGCACCGACGGACCGACGTGAATCTCGCCCGCATCGGGCCGCTCCTTGCCGGCGATCATGCGGAACAGCGTCGACTTGCCGGCGCCGTTGGGCCCGATGATCCCGACGATCGCCCCGGCGGGAATCTTAAAGTTCACATCCGCCATCAACAATTTCTCGCCATAGGCTTTACTGACCCCGGAGAAGTCGATCACGCGATCGCCCAACTGCTCGGCGACCGGGATAAAGATCTCCTGGGTTTCGTTGCGACGCTGATATTCGTAACTCGATAGCTCTTCAAATCGCGCGAGGCGGCTCTTGCTCTTGGTGCGGCGGCCCTTGGTGCCCGAGCGAACCCACTCGAGCTCGCGCTTGAGCGCACGCTGCCGCGCCGATTCCGAAGCTTCTTCTTGCGCGAGGCGTTCTTGTTTCTGCTCGAGCCACGAACTGTAGTTGCCCTTCCACGGGATCCCGCGCCCGCGGTCCAGTTCGAGGATCCATTCTGCTGCGTTGTCCAAGAAGTAGCGATCGTGGGTGATCGCGACGACCGTTCCTGGAAAACGCTGCAAGAACTGTTCGAGCCACTCGACGCTCTCCGCATCGAGATGATTGGTCGGCTCGTCGAGCAGCAACATGCCCGGCTTGGACAGCAGCAGACGACAGAGCGCGACGCGTCGCTTCTCGCCGCCGGACAGCGTTTCGACCTTGGCATCCCACGGCGGCAGGCGCAGCGCGTCGGCGGCAACGTCCAACTGCTGTTCGACGTTGTCGCCGTCGGCCGCAAAAAGGATCGCTTCAAGCTTGGCCTGTTCCTCGGCCAGCTTGTCGAAGTCGGCGTCGACATCGCCGTACGCGGCGAAGACCGCGTCCAAGCGCGCCCGGGCGCTCATCAATTCGACCAGCGCCTCTTCGACCGTTTCGCGGACCGTCTTGGCCGGATCGAGCTTGGGCTCTTGTTCCAGGAACCCGATCGTGAGGTTGGGCATCGGCGCCGCCTCGCCGTCGAACTCGGTGTCGACGCCGGCCATAATCCGCAGCAGCGAGGACTTGCCCGAGCCGTTGAGGCCCAAAATCCCGATTTTCGCCCCCGGAAAGAAGCTCAGCGAGATGTCCTTGAGGATCTGGCGCTTGGGGGGCACCATCTTGCCGACCCGCTGCATCGTGTAGACGTATTGCACGTTCCGAACCCTAGCCGATAACCCGAACAAGCGTCAAGCGCGAAGGCCAGCCAGGCGGTTTCTCGCCCTCCAAATAACTGGGTCTTTACACTGTGATTAACGGTGCTATATTACCTGTCATGGAAGAATCAGTGGTTTCTACGGTCCGGGGGGACGTCGATGCCCACGACCACGCGATGTCCGCCGACATGCGCGATATCGTGCGGGAACTCGTCGACCTCTTGGGGGCGACGTCGGTCGCCGTCATCGGGGGCGTCGCCGAAACGCGGGCGGTCGCCCAATGGATGACCGGGCGCGAGCCCCAGCGCCCGCACGTCTTGCGCTTCGCGCTCCAAATTGCGTCGATGATCGCGAGCTCTGCGGATCGCGAGCGAGCCCGCGCCTGGTTTTCGGGCAGCAACCCGATGCTGGGCGACGAGTCGCCGATCTTGATGCTGCGCAATCGGCCGTTGCATGAGATTCAGGGACAGCTCGCCGCCGCCGCCCGAAAGTTCGCTCCCCAACCATAGCTGCGTCCGTCCCACCGTATTTCGCACGCTCTACTCCACTGGCTATGGGGTGATAGAATCATGGTCGCACCACAACTTGTATCCCCGGCGCATACCGACGACAATGAGCCCATGACATTTTTCTCGTCCGAACTCACGCCCGCGTCCTTTGCGACGCTGTCCGGCGACTCCAAACCAGTTGGCCCCGGGACCTTGGCCGCGCTCGTTCACGAGGACACCGAGCATGCCGATGTGTTGCACGTCTTCGGCGAGATCGACCTCAGCAATACCGCAGAGTTTGAAACCGCCATCCACAGCGCCGCAGGAGCCCTGCTTCCCGTGGTCATCAACCTCGAGCATTGCCGCTACATCGACTCGTCCGGGTTGCGTACGCTGGTTCTTGCAAAGCGACGGCTCGGCACGCAGTTTCGCCTGGTCGTTCCGCAGGACAATCCGATTCGACGCCTCTTTGACATAACGCAGCTGACGCAGGAATTCAACGTTGCCCAGAGCGTCGCGGAGGCCGCCGCCCAGCGATAGCAGCCGCCGTGGTATGATGGGCGCACATGTTGCCGCCCGAGCCGCGCTTAGCCAAGAACCACCGGCTAGTGTACGAGATCGTACGCGAGCAAGGCCACGGAACCCACCTCTCGATGGGCGACATCCACGCGCTGGCGAGCCGGCAACGGCCCGGCATCGGCTTCACCACCGTCTATCGCGCCCTTGCGCGGCTGCGCGCTGCAGGTTTGGTTTCCGAAATACTGCTGCCCGGCGCCGACGCGGCGGTCTACGAACCGGCCGGCCCGGTTCACGCGCACTTCCGCTGCACGGTGTGCGGGCGCATCGACGACATCGCCTATACGATGCCGCACGACGTCGCGGATGATTTGGCGCGGCGTCACGACGTTCACGTCGACTCCGTCGCCGTCAGCCTGCACGGACGCTGCGCGTCCTGCCGAACGTCTGACTCACCACACTAGCGAATCGTTACCGTCGTCGACGCCGTTCTCCCGAGCTGTTCGGGTGCCGCCCGCAGATACGCGCGCGCGCCGGGCCAGCGATACGTTCCGGGCGTAACCGTGCGCGCTAGATAGGAAATGTCCACGACGCCCGGTTCGAGATGCGACGCGTAAAACATCACCCGATCCGCGTACATTTCGCTGTCGTCGATCCGCCAGTCCGAAAAGCCCGACGTTGGCAACGATGCGTCGACGGCTTCCATGCCCGCCGGCAGCGGATCCTCGATGATGACGCCATCGATCGGGTGATCGACGATCAAGCGAACGTCGACAACGAACGTGTTGCCCGCATCCAGCGCTACTGGCGCGCGCAAACTTGTTAGATCCATGGTCGCCAGAACCGACGTTTCGCCGGCGGAGCGCACCGCACGGACGACCCGCAATCCGGCGAGTTGCCCGGGCGCGTCGGGCGCGACCGGATACGTGTAGAGCAGCATGTAGTGGATCTTCCCGCCGCTGGCACGCAGCGTGAGATTTCGCGCGTCGTTTAAACGCGCGGCCGACAGCGAGATCGTGTGCGAGGCCGGCGTCGCGGCAAAACGTTGCGTGAGCAGCTGCTTGGCCCCGGCCGACAGTACCGCCGCCGACGGTGTGAGCCGCTCGCGCCCGGCGTAGTCGGCCAACGCGCGCGACGCGGCCGCCGTATCGTCGGGCGTCGGCCATCCGCATCGGCAGCGCTGCGCGAGTAGCGCCGCAACCGCCCCGTCGACGGTCTGCGCGTCGGCGTTGCGCTCGAGAAGCAGGTCGAGCATCTGCGTCTGCGCGTCGACGGTCGACCCCAGCCAGTTCCAGCGCGCATCGGACGTTTGGGTTGCATAGCGACCGGTGCGGTACAGCGCCTGTTCGAGCGAATCGGCCTGCGCGACGCCTTGGGCCTTCCAGCCGGGAACGCGCAGCAGGAACCGCGCCAGGCGAATTTGCGTCGATTCGTCGAACGTGGCGCGCGCGGTGACGATGTCGCTTAAGAAATCGCTGCGCCGATCGCCCAGCGCGTCCAGCGTCCAGAGCATTTCGAAGCGGAGGCGCGCGCGACACGCATCCGTCTTGCACCAGACGTACGAGCCCGGATTGGCCAGGACGCGCGCCGCATAACCTTTCGCCCTGGCTAACGCTTGCGCGTCGATCGCCGCACCGTGGCCGGCGGCATACGTGAGCGCATCGACCGCGGCGGCCGTTTCGTAGGGATCGCTCGCGTCCGCCCCGGCGATGTAACCGTAGCCGCCGTCGTCGCGCTGCGCTTTGGCGATCGTCGCTAGCGCGTCCGAACGCTGCGCGATCGGCGATGCGTCGACCGCCATTCCGAAGCGTTTCAACTGGGTCAAGCTGGTCGCGATCGTGACGCGAGCGGCGGCATCGTCGACAAACGGCAACGGATCGTCGGAAAGCCCGCGAGCAAACAGGATACCGGCGCCGGCCAGCGCCGAGTTGGAGAGCGTGACGCTTAGCGTGCCGCCGCGGGAGAGATCGATCGGAATGGCGACCGTGCCGGTGGCCACTCCGGTGTCGATGCTCGACTCGGTCACCTCGCGATCACGCACCTCGAAGGGAACGCGGAAGGCATCGCCGGCAGAACCCAGCGACGATGCGAACGAAACGGTCGTCGGCGCGGGCGTTCCCACGATCATCGGAAAGCGCAGCGCCGACAGCTGCGCTCCGACCGGCGATGAAGCGCGCGCCTCGCGAGGATCTCCCGTCGCAAAGGTTAGCGCTCCGGTCAGCCGCGCGATCACGCCGGCGGTTCCGCCTTGGGCCGTATCGAGCAGGCTCACGCCGCCGTCGATGCGGTCGCCCGGCCGCGCGAACTGCGGCAAGAGCGGATTGGTCAGCAGCGGTTTGGTCGCGATGAAGGTCGTGTCGGCGTTTCCGAAGTGCGCGTCGTCCGATCCGATCGCTACGGCCATCGCACGCCAGGTCGTCAAGTCGTCGGGCAAGGTGAACGCCGCCTTGACGCGGCCGTTCGCATCGGTCTGCACGACTGCATAGTACGCCAGCGGCTGGAACTTGGTTCGCACGCGTGTGGATCCCGCGCCGCCCAAATAGCCGCCGCCGTAGCCCCAGCCCTTTTCCGAGGGCGGGGTTGCCGCAGCCAAGACGACCGAACCGCGGTTGTCGGCAAAGCGCGTCGAGATCGGCTGATCCGCAAAAACCGTTTGCACCAGGTCCGGTGGCCGGTAGCCGGTCAACTGCAGGATCGCTTCGTTGACTACCATCACGATCGCCTCGCCGCGCATCGGCCGTCCGCGGGCGTCGCGCAGTTGCACGGCAATGCTCTGCGAAGCGCCCGGTTGCAGCGTGCGGTGCTGGGGCGTCAGCGCGACGCGCAGATAGCGATCGCCCAGATCGACGTGCAGCGCCGCGACGCCCACGCGCGCGAGGCTGTCGAGCGCGCCGCGCTTGAGCGTGCGCAGCGGCGGACCGCGACGCACGACCAACGCCTCGAGGGCGACGTTGGGCAGCATCGCCGGCGTGACCGTAAACGAAAACTTCACCGCGCTGCCCGTCGCGTGCACCAACGTCTTGCTCAACACGTCTTGACGCACGACCGCGAAATACACGTCGCTCTTGGCATACGGCGAGGTCACCAGCGCGGTCGCACGGTCGCCGACGCGATAGGTCTTCTTATCCAGCCGCACTTGGGCGATCGTCGTGTCCTGGCCGCCCCAGTCGACTTGTCCCGCGCCGGCGACGAACGCCTGCAGATCCGTCTCCGACGCGCCGGTGGTCGAACCGGCAAAGTTCGCACGGATGCGATACGGGCCCGGATCGCGCGGGTGCAACACGGCGACGACCGCCGACGATCCCGAGGTGACGTCGACGGAATCGACCGTCGAATACGAGACGGCGTTCTGCGGCTGATCGCCCCCATCGACGACTTGGGTTGCGGCCGCATAGGTCATCTTCTGAAGGTCGAGGTGAATCGCGCGACCGGCAACGGCTTTCCCGCCGATGGTCGTAACGATCGTCGATACGTTCAGCGGCGCGCCGGCCTGACCGATCAAGTCGGTTTTCAAACCGATCGTCGCGTCGGCGCCCAGCGCGGTAAACGTCTGCGTGTTGTCGACGGTAAGGTTGGAGATGTCGCTGGCCCGCACGTCGATCGTGTAGGTCATCGGAAAGGCGAGGGTCGACGGAACGTCGACGCGCTGGGCCAGTTTGCCGGCGCTATCGAAACGCGCGCGTTGCTGCAGGACGTCGCTCTGGAACTGCGGTTGTTCTTCGGGCCAAAACCATTGGCGTCCAAATGCATACTGGTCCCAGCCGGTGGGCGCGAGATACGCGATGTCGCGCGTGACGGTGATCGTCGCGGTACCGCCGTCCAGCGGCGCGCCGAAGAGATATGCCGCGCTCGCGCTGGCGTTGACGGCGGTTCCCGCCACGGCGCTGGATTTGTCCAGAACGACGTCCAGCTTGAAGTTGGGCGGCTTGAACTCCGCAACGCGCACGCTGCCGGAGAAACGGTTGCCGTTCTCTCCGACGGCTTGGAAGGTATAATATCCTAGCATTTGACTCGGCGCGAAGGTGACCGGGAACGAGAAGACACCGTACGCGTCGGTCGTCATGCCGCCCAGCGCCGTGGGGCGTCCCTTGGGATCGCTCATCGTCAACGTATAGCGCGCGTGCGCGTCGGCCCGCACGACGCCGTCGCGGACGAGATACGCGATGCCGGTCAAGCGCGCGCGCTCGCCCGGCTGATACATCTGGCGATCGCTAAAGATCGTTCCGCGCGAGAGCGGCGCGCCGTCGGTCCAACTGCTGTCGTCGATAGCGTACTGATAGAGTCCGCCCCACGGGCCGATCGTGGCCGACGACCAATCGGCACCGCGACGCGCCACGACCATGATGCTGGGTGAATCACCCAACAGACGCTGCGCGTAACACGACGCCAGCCCGGCTCCGGTGAGGTCGAACTCGCCGCCGGCGTCGGTCGTTCCGCTCGCGCAGATCCCCGCCGCGACGTCGCTTCC
>Ga0208357_1001098_pt1 | contig 20318 bp, 19 predicted proteins | sample NGESurdeep092012_6_FD_184487 | JGI IMG/M metagenome (GOLD analysis project Ga0208357, IMG submission 184487) | Arctic peat soil microbial communities from Barrow, Alaska - NGEE Surface sample F52-2 deep-092012 (SPAdes) | ecosystem: Environmental > Terrestrial > Soil > Wetlands > Peat ... | reverse complement strand
ACGGATGTCACCGAGTGACTCGTGGATGACCTCGAGCGCGGGAATCCAACTCGCGGGATTGCCGATGCGAATCGCGGTCGCGATCGTCTCGGGGTTCGTCACCGGATGTCCGAGGACGATGGGCGCCGCGCCAGCGGCCTGGAAGCCCCACATCTTGGGCAGTATCTTGCAACGCTCGGCGAAGTGGTATTGCGTGAAGCCGCGCCAGTAGGCGGTGATGTTGCCCGCGTTCCCAACGGGGATCGATAAGACGTCGGGGGCCTTGCCCAGGACGTCGATGATCTCGAAGGCCCCGGTCTTTTGCCCTTCGATCCGGTCGGGGTTGATCGAGTTGACGATCGTGATCGGGAGGTGTTGGGTCAACTCACGCGCCAGGTTGAGGGCCTGGTCGAAGTTGCCACGAATCTGCAGCACCTGGGCGCCGTAGACAATGGCTTGAGCGAGCTTGCCCTGGGCGATCTTGCCTTCGGGCACGAGGACCACGCAGTCCATCCCGGCCTTGCCGGCGTAGGCCGCGGCCGAGGCCGACGTATTGCCGGTCGAACCACAGATCACGGCCTTGGCCCCGTGGGCCTTGGCCTTCGTGATTGCCATCGTCATGCCGCGATCCTTGAACGAACCCGTGGGATTGAGCCCTTCGTACTTCAACCAGACGTCGGCGCCCACGCGCTCAGAGAGTCGTTCGGCGTGGATGAGTGGCGTGTGACCCTCTTGCAGTGTCACGATCTCGTCGACACCGTCGAGGTTGAACCACTGCGCGTACTCGACCAACAAGCCCTTCCACCCGATCATCCGCGACCTCCGTCGATCACTCGCAAGCACGCGCCGATGGAGTCCACGGACCTGTGTTTCGCGAGGTCCTTCACGGTGGCGCTGACGCGATCGGTGCGGGCCATATGCGTCAAGAACGCGAGGCGGGCCTCGTCGCCGAATCCGGACTGTTCCATCGATTGGATGGACACACCGTTGTCGCCGAAGATCCCCGCGACGGCGGCGAGCACGCCGGGTCGGTCCACCACGTCGATACTGATATAGAAGACGCTCTCGAGTTCACCGGCGGGCACGCTGTGCAAGGTCCGATCGACACTGAAGGGGACATCGTGGCGGCCACTGATACGGTTGCGCGCCGCGTCGAGCAGGTCGCCCAGCACCGCGGTCGCCGTCGCCTCTCCCCCGGCGCCTTGACCGAGCCACATCAGCGGACCACTGCGCACCCCTTCGACGAAGACCGCGTTCATGGCGCCGTGGACCGACGCGAGTGGGTGCTCAATCGGGATCAGGGCCGGGTGAGCCCGGCGCGAGATCCCCGAGTCGCCGACGCGCTCGGCGACACCGAGGAGTTTGATCACGTAGCCCGTTCGTCGCGCGAATTCGATGTCGACCGAACGAATCCCGACGATACCCTGGCGAGCGATCGCCTCGCCGACGAGTTCGGTTCCGAAGGCCAGTGACGAGAGGATCTGAACTTTGGCGGCGGCGTCGTAGCCCTCGACGTCCGCGCTCGGATCGGCCTCGGCGTAGCCCAGGGACTGGGCCTCTTTCAATGCCGCGGCGTAGTCGCTGCCTTCACTCGTCATCTTGGAGAGTATGAAGTTCGTCGTCCCGTTCACGATTCCCATCACGCGCTCGATTCGTTCTCCGGCGAGTGACGTGCGTAGCGCACGAAGGATCGGGATGCCCCCGCCGACGGCGGCCTCGTAGAAGAGGTCCGCGCCGTTCTGGTGCGCCAGCTGGGCGAGTTCGGTGCCGCACTCGGCCATCAAGGCCTTATTCGCGGTGACGACCGACACGCCGTGACGAAGGGCCGTCTCGATGTACACCCGAGCCGGCTTGATGCCGCCCGCGAGCTCCACCAGGATGTCGAGGTCGTCATTGGCGACCAGACCGGCGACGTCGGTGGTGAGCAGTTGCTTGGGCATTCCCTTGCGGCGCTTGGCCGCGTCGCGCACGGCGACACCCACGAGCTCGATCGGTCCGGTCGCGGCGTCGAGCAGCGCCTCTTGGCGATCCGGGTCATTCAAGAGTTCGACGAGGGCACCACCGACGTTGCCCGCACCAATGATTCCGACTCGAACGACCGGCCTGTTCACTATTAAAGGCTAACCGACCATTTCGTCGGCGCCGACCTCACACTTCGAGTCGCGCCATGTCGTCGAAGGTCTCTCGTCGAAGTACTTCCCGTGCGACACCGTCGCGCACGAAGAGCACCGCGGGGCGCGGCACTCGGTTGTAGTTCGACGCCATTGAGTACCCGTACGCACCGGTGACCGGCGTCGCGATGATGCTTCGCACGCCGGTCGACTCGGGCAGCCACGCTTCGTCAATCAAGACGTCTCCGCTCTCGCAGTGCTTGCCGACGAGTCGCACGTTCTGAGAACGCGCGCTGAGCGGATCACCGACGTCGAAGGCCTCGTAACCCGACCCGTACAGCACGGGACGCGGGTTGTCGCTCATCCCCCCGTCGACGGCCATGTACGTACGTTGCTCCAACGGCTTCACGGCCCCGACCTGATAGAGCGTCACGGCCGCTTGGGCGACGATCGCGCGGCCCGGCTCCGCGAGGAGGCGCACATTGGAATCGAGCCCGACTTCGTGGGCCGCGACGCGAATCGCGTCACCCCATTCGTGAATCGATGGGGCCGACTCACCGGCGACGTAGGCGACGCCCAAACCGCCGCCGATACATAGTTCGTCGAAGTCGTCCTCAGCGATGAACTTCGCCAGGATCGTGAGCGACTCCTCGAAGCCGATGAGCTCGAAGACCTGGGAGCCAATGTGGGCGTGTACGCCGTGCAACGTGAGACCAGCAATGGCGCGCAGTTCGTCGATCGCCTTTCGCGCGTCGCCGGTGGCGACGGAGAACCCGAACTTGGTGTCCTCTTGACCGGTGCGGACGAACTCGTGCGTGTGCGCTTCGACGCCCGGTGTCACGCGCACCAGGCAGTCGAGCGGAGATGAAGGTCCGACGAGCGTCGCGAGCATGGCGATCTCTTCAAAGTTGTCCACGACGAGCCGATGGACGCCGACCGTGATGGCTCGCTCTAACTCGTCGGCCGACTTGTTGTTGCCGTGCATGATGACGCGACCGGCCGGCACACCCGAGCGCAACACGAGGTCGAGCTCGCCGCCGGTCGCGACGTCGATGCAGAGACCTTCTTCAAATGCCAGACGCGCCATCGCGCCGCAAAGGAAAGCCTTGGACGCGAACGCGACGCCGTCATCGAACGCACCGGCCGCTTCGCGACACCGGGCGCGCAACGTCTCCTCGTCATACACGAACAGCGGAGTGCCATATGACCCGGCCAGACCACGCAGTGAGACGCCACCGATGATGACGTCGTTCGCCGAGATCTCGGCGGTGTCGGGAAGTAACGACGCGGCGATTGGCTCTGCACTCATAGACGAACATTACGGGGTGCCACCGGCATTTTCGAAATTGAGTCGCAACGCGACAGGGTTAGGCTCTCCCTATTGCCCTCGTAGCTCAGTGGATAGAGCATTGGCCTCCGAAGCCATGTGCGCAGGTTCGACTCCTGTCGGGGGCACCACGCACCACACGCGTCGACATGGATGTACTCGCAACACCTTCGAAATGTTCGGACTCGCGATTGCGTTGTCGGTTACAACCAGACCGTTCAGACCCGTGAGCGGCAGAATGCCATTGAAAGTCGATAGGACCGAGCCCCTTGACGCGTAGGTCATCCGCCATTGTCTTCCATGCGCCCCACGACATTGAGTGGATTGCAACACCAGCGCGAACCTATCGGTCGATGTACGCAGGTTCCTCGGGACGGAGATTCACGTTGTAGACCGTCGCCAATTCGTGAGCAATGAACGTGCCAATGACAAGTTCACCGGTCGAGGTGAAGTGAATGCCGTCGGATACTCGCAGGGCGCTTTGCACATTGTTCACGACGGCACCACCCCGGTAGTTACCGCCCTTCGTCGTCAGGAGACGCCACATTGGCTGGAACGTGACGCCGGGCGTCGACAGCGCCACTTGACTGTAAATGGCGTTGAGCGCGCGAAGACCTTGGCTGTAACTCTTCGGCGCAGCGATTGGAAGACCGACCCAGAACGCGTAGGCGCCCGCCTTGGTCACCATTCGATCGATCCGTCGAACGCGCGCAATATAGGCACTGCGCCACTTCGGTGAACCGAACGGTTGCGAAGCCCCGTCGACCCTAAGTGCCTGCTCATCGTTCGCGCCAAACATGATGACGACGAGATTGGGATGGTAGCCGTGCAGGTCAGACTTTAGATGGCGAGGCCAGTTGTAGAACCACGACGCGGAAAGACCGGTCGACGTTTTGTTGCGTTGGATCAGTTTCAATCCCGGCGTCAACTGAAGTTCGTGTCGAATGCCGTATTCGAGGTCGTCACCTAGCGAGTCGCCAATTTCGAGAAGTCGACAGTGGCCCAGTGCGAACGGCGCGTGATGAGGTGTCGTCGTTGAGGTCGAGGTGCCTGTTCGCGCTAGCGCCGAGCCCGGAGTGAAGCCGCATCCGCGTGAGGGTTGACGAAAAGCAGTGTTGTCCGCAACGGGAGTATCCAACGGGACCTTTGGCTTCGAAGTGCTACTTCGTGCCGAGCGTGCCATTGCGCTCGGTGCCGACGTTGGTGGCTGCGACTTAACAGTCAACGTAACTCGATTGACGTGCGAGTTGAGCGACGACGCCGATCCGGCGTCAATTTCTCCGAGCTGACCCCCAGCGAGTACCAGCGCAGCCAGCATCATCGTCGTCAGGCGTCGGGACCTTGGACAAGACGTCAAGTGAGTCTTCATGGCGGATTCGACGCTAACAGGCGCGCGAAGTTCCACCCCATCGAATCCTTCGCGCATCTGACACCGGTCGTGGCCAGGTAGGAGAACCCCGAAACTCGACGGGACTCACCACACTTTGGGGATGAGACGTGCCCGAGTCGCTGCGAACTCTCGATACGGCTCACCGAGCGCTGCGAGCAAGGCGCTCTCTTCAACGCGAATCCGGATGACCAGTCCAATGGTCGGTACGACGATCAAGACCAGCAGTGACAGCCAGTTCTCCAGCACCACACCGATACCCGCGAACGTCATGATGATCGCCGTGTACGAAGGGTGGCGAACCCACCCATATGGTCCGGTATCGACGACCGTCTGACCACGACGCACCTGGACCTGGACCGTGAAGAACTGACCGAGTGTGAGGACCGACCACTGTCGAAGCGCCATTCCGAGGATCATGATCGATACTCCGATGACGAAGATCGGCCAACGCGCAACGTCGATGCGCGCGGACGGCACGAGTTGGGCGAAGGAGAATGCGGAGCTGACACCCAAGAGCGCCGTGGCGATCACGACGTAGAAGCTCCCGCGGTCCTTGCGCGTGCCGCCGTGATTCAATCGACTGCGAAAGCGGATGCTCCACTCTGAGGCCCCGAACATGCCGAGGGCGACATAGAACGCGTACTCCGCTCCCACGTCGGTGTACGCCAGTGGGGCCATCGGTCAAACCTACAGGCGACCTTTCGACGCAGTTTCGGTCGTCTTCGCTCACCTACACGACGCCGCCCAGGCCGGTGTCTTGGAAGATGCGCGCGACGACCTCTTCGGGCGGGAGTTCGTCGACGTCGATGACGAACTGCGCGACCGAGGCGTAGAGCGGATAACGGGCCAGAGAGAGATTGCGAAGCGACTGCGTCGGATCCGTGCCCAGTCGCGGTCTCACTCCCCCACGCTCCACTCGTTCGCTCAACGTGGCGATCGAGGCACGCAGCCACACGACGACGCCGGAGCGCACCAACAACGCACGATTGGCCTCGGAGAGTACGACGCCACCGGCGACCGCGATCACCACCGGAACCGGATGCGCGATCGCGTCGGCGAGCACGCGGCTCTCGAGCGTTCGAAGCGCTTCATCGCCGTCGCTGACGAAGATCTCCTGGGCCGTGCGTCCGGTCTCGGCCAAAAGTTGGGCGTCGGAATCGAGGAACGACCACCCAAGTCCCTTCGCACTTAGCTGCCCGACGGTGGTCTTGCCGACCGCCATCATTCCAACCAAGAGCAGTCGATCACTCATTGGTCATTCGAAGTCCGATCGCCGCGTCATGTTGCTCCATTCTTCTCGATGGGACGGTATTCATCGTGGCTGATGCAAAGGCCCAATACGCTTCGCCGGTGACGATTTAGCCACTTCTTAGGAATCCACTAGAACTTGTTCACGTTCAACACTGATACTGAAGTTTGATTTGTACTTGCAAAAAGGAGATCCCAATGGATTGGGACGACGAAAGCCCAGTAGTTCCTTCAACTGACGTAATTGCGAGTCCTAAGACGCCGGACAAGACCGTCACCGTGAGCAAGACGCATTGGCGAATGGCCAAGACACTCAGCGCGCTCGTACTGGTCGTGGCGATTGGCGGGGCCGGCTTCATCGTGGGACACGATGTCGTGAAGCCGACGCCGATCCGTTCGGCCGCACCCCGGTACACCTTCCCCACCTATCCTTCCGGAAACTTCGGCAACGGCGACTCGCCCTCCTTCCAAAATCCTGCCGTGACGCCGCAGAACACCAAAGCGGACGCCGCCGCCGCCAAGATCGCCAAGAAAGTGGACCCCGGCCTGGTCGACATCACCTCGACCTTCGCCAGTCAGAACGGCACCGCCGAAGGTACGGGCATGATCCTCACTTCGAATGGCCTGATTCTCACCAATAACCACGTCGTCGAAGACGCCCAAACCCTGGCGGTGCGCGACGTCGCCACGAATACGACGTACTCCGGGACCGTCGTCGGCTACGACCTCGCCGAGGACGTGGCGCTGATCCAGCTGAAGGGCGCGAGTGGTCTCACGACGATCAAGACGGCAAACTCCGACAAGGTCACTTCGGGCGAGAAGATCGTGGGCATCGGCAACGCCGAGGGCCTCGGCGGCACGCCGAGTTTCGTCGCCGGCTCCGTCGTCGCCCTCGACCAGGCCATTACCGCAGGCGACCAGACCAATCCGGCGGGTTCCGAGCACTTGAGCGGCCTCATCGAAGTGAACGCCGCCATCGTGCCCGGTGACTCCGGCGGACCCCTGGTGAACTCCAAGGGTGAGGTCGTCGGCTTGGACACGGCGGGCTCGGACCTCGCCGGCGGCTTCGGATTCAACCCGGGCAGCACCTCGAGTGCCCGGGGCTACGCGATTCCTATCAACACGGCGCTGTCGATCGTCACGTCCATTCGCGACGACAACGCCGTCTCCGGGGTTCACATCGGAGCGACGGCGTTCCTCGGTGTCGAATTCGACTCGGCCACTGCGGCCGGTGGAATCACGAACGCATCGAGCGGAGTCACCATCGCCGGCACCGTCGCGGGTACGCCCGCCAACAGGGCCGGTCTCGTGGCCGGTGAAGTCATCACCTCCATCGACGGGCAGCCCGCGACGACGGGCAGCGAACTCCAGACGATCTTGTTAGCCAAGAGGCCCGGCGAGACCATTCACGTCGACTACCTCAACTTGAGCGGTGTCGCCCAGTCCGTGAGTGTCGTACTGGGGTCCGGGCCGGCGCAGTGATCCAGAATGACGTGGACTGGCCACGACACTAGATCCAAGTGGCGTGCGTGACGTGATTTGGTGGTACCGACACGACGTCGGCACTCGACCCGTCGATGTTCAAGATGGCGTAGTCGCGTCCCGCCGCCCTTCCCGGGATTCCAGAACTACACCGGAGCAACGAAGGCCGAAAATTGAGAAAGGTGCGAGCTACGGAACGATGAGCATGCGCACGGTGTCGGTGACCTGCGCACCACCCGACGCCGATCCGGCCATGATCACGACGGGGTCACCGGTCTTGGCGATGCCGGACTGCTTGAGTCGAGTGACCGCGACGTCACAGAGCTCGTCGATGTCCTGAGCCGGTGAGACGTAAATCTCTTGCACGCCCCACGAAGAGTGCAGTTGGCGCGCCGTGGCGTCACTCGGCGTGATGGCGACTATGGGCATCGGGGGACGAAAACGTGAGATCGCGCGAGCGGTCATGCCGGAGCGGGTGCAGGCCACGATCGCCACGGCCTGTTCTTCCATCGCCGCGCGCCACGCGGCGCCGGTGATCGCGGCGGTGACCCGGGTCGAGCGCGTGCCCACGCCGATCTGTTGGACGCCGAGGCCCGCACCCCATCCCTGGTAGTCGAAATACTCTTCGGCGCGCCGCACGATTCGGTCCATCGTCGTCACGGTCGCGACGGGGTCGTCTCCAATCGCCGTTTCACCGCTCAACATGACCGCACTGGCCCCATCGAGGACCGCGTTGGCGACGTCGGTCACTTCGGCGCGCGTCGGCACTTGGGAGTGCGTCATCGATTCGAGCATCTGGGTCGCGACGACGACCGGTCGCGCGTAGCGCACCCCGTGTCGGACGATCTCCTTTTGGAGGTGCGGGACCTCTTCAATCGGCATCCGAACACCGAGGTCACCGCGCGCGACCATTATCGCGTCCGACACCGTGATGATCTCGTCGAGATTCTCCACGCCCTCGCCGGTCTCGATCTTGGCCATCATCATGACGTCATCACGCGCGAGCGCCGTGCGAACCGAGACCATGTCGAAGGCCGAACGCACGAAGGAGACCGCGAGGATCTCGAAGGATTCGGTGTGCAACGCTTCGAGGCGTTCGCGATCGTCGTCAGTGGGTAGCCGATCGTTGAGCAATGACGACGGCAACGAGAGTCCGGGCTTGCCCATGACGGTTCCGCCGGACGTGACGCGGGCCCGGGCTTTTGATCCGGTCTGTTCGACGAGCAGCGAGACGCCGCCGTCACCGATATGGATCTTGTCGCCCTCGGTCAATTGCGCCAACACGTGGAGACGCTCCACGACGATGTGGTTGACGCTCGAGGTCTCGTTGAATCCTTCGCTCAGTTCGACCTCGTCGCCCAGGCTGAGCACGACGGGCGTCGTGCCGAAGGAACCGGCGCGGATCTTGGGGCCGGGGATGTCGACCATGATCGCGCGATCGGGCACCAGGGCCCTCAGTCGACGAAGTCGGGCGATTCCCGAAGGAATGTCGCCGTGGGCGAAGGACAGTCGAAAGACGTCGACACCAGCGACCGCGAGTGCCTGCAGGATCTCGTCGCTATCCGAGGCCGGGCCGATGGTGGCTACGATTCGCGTGCGTCGCACGTGGTTCCCTTCGTTACTTTTGACAAGTCTAAAGGATGGAAAAAGGCCCTTCGAAAGGCTTCACGCACCGTTCACGCCGTCGCCGTGTCGAACGGGTACCACGACGTCGGCGCCGTCGACATCGACGACGCGCAGGTTCATGTCGTAACACTTCGACAATTCTTCGCTGCGGATTACCGAGGCGGCCGGGCCGTCGAGCACCACTTCGCCCTGATCGAGCAGCACGAGGCGATCGGCGAACTGCCCGGCGAGCGTGAGATCGTGCAAGGTCGCCACCACCGTGAGACCGCAGTCGTGGACCTCACTCTTCATCAGTTCGAGCATGTTCATCTGGTGGCGCAGGTCGAGTCCGGTGATCGGCTCGTCCAAGACCACGACCATCGTGGATTGGGTGAGGGCTCGAGCGAGGACCATCCGCTGGCGCTCACCACCCGAGAGCGTCGCCACGTCGCGTTCTCGGAACTCGACCAGCGAAAGTCGCTCCAGGACCGACTCCACGACCGCGCGGTCGCCGGCACTCGCGGAGTGGAACAGTCCGTGGTGGGCCACGCGCCCGAGGGCGACGTAGTCGTACACGCTCATCCCGCTCGGCACGACCGGGTGCTGCGGGACCAACGCCACGCGCAGCGCGCGCTCGCGTTCGTTCATGTCCGTGAGCGCTTCGCCGAGGATCGACACTGAACCGTTCGACGGGTGGCGAAGCCCCGCGATCGTCTCGACCAGCGTCGTCTTGCCGGCCCCGTTCGGTCCAATGATCGTGCTCCAGGTGCCGGGTTCGAAGGCCAAGGTCACCTCCGAGATCAGCGTCTTGTTACCGGCGCGAACACTCAACTCGTTGACTTCGACCGAACTCATACCCGAACCGGTCGACGAAGGCTGAGGATGATGACGAAGACCGGGGCGCCGATGAGTGCCGTCACCACGCCGATGGGCAGCTCCGACGGCGCAATGACCGTGCGGGCGATGGTGTCGGCGAAGACCAGGAAAGCCGCGCCAAAGACCACCGAGATCGGGAGGATCCTCCGGTACGACGTCCCGACGAGCAGACGCACGATGTGCGGCACGATGATGCCGACGAAGCCGATGAGTCCGACGGCCGACACGATGGCCGCCGTACCGAGCGACGAGGCGGCGATCACGATGAGGCGAACGCGACGAACCGGCACGCCGAGTGAGCGCGATTCCTCTTCGCCCACGCTCATGACGTCGAGGGCTCTCCCGGCCCCGATGCAGATGATGATGCAGACGACGACGTAGGGAAAGACCAGCCACACGGTGCCCCATCCGGCGCTGGCGAGCGAACCGAGCAGCCAGATGTAGACCCGGGTGATCGAGCCCGCGCTGGATTGCTGTTGGAGAAATGTCTGTGCGCTCGTGAGGAGTGCCGCGACGGCCACGCCCGCGAGGATCAATGTCGCGGTATTGGAGCGCATGCTTCGTCCGCCGATCAACCACGTCACTATGACCGCGCCCATCGCCCCGACGAAGGCCAGCAACGGCGTCCACGTCGGCGTACCGGTGCCGTGACTGATGTCGATGATCGCGAACGTCGCGCCCAGCCCGGCGCCGGAAGCGACGCCCAGGAGATACGGATCGGCGAGCGGGTTGCGAAAGACGCCCTGGTAGGTCCCGCCGGCCACCGCCAACATGGACCCGGCCAGCAGACCGATCACCATTCGTGGTGCTCGGTACTGCCAGACGATGGTCGATTGCAATGGCGTCAGCGTGTTGTGACCGATTCCCAGGTGCGCGAACAGATCGCCCACCACCCGCCACGTGCCGATTGAGGTCGGTCCGACGACCAAGCCGCACACGATCGCGACGACCAACGCCACGACCGTCGCGGCCGCGACGAACGCCACTCGACGCTTCGTGGGCGGATTGGTGCTCAATCGGCTACTTCCAGAGCTTGGGGTTCTTCAGCGCGCCCTTCACCGACGCCGTGAGCTGATTCATCAACAAGTTCATACGCGGGCCCCAACGAGACGCGACGTCGTCGTTCAGTCCGATGACTTCGCCGTCTTGGACCGCGGCGACCTTGGAGAAACCGGGCCGCTTGGCGACCGTCGACGCCGACGCCTTGCAACAGATCGTGTCGGCCAAGAAGATCATCTTCGGATTCGCGCTCAAGATGTACTCGGGGCTCAACTTCGGGTACCCGGCGTCGGCGGTCGTGTTCTGAGCGTCGGCGATATTGACCACTCCGAGTGACTTCAAGAGCGATCCGACGAACGTGGAGCTGGTGAGTGAGTAGTACGTCGTATCGAGCTCGTAGTACGCGGTGAGCTTCTTTCCGGGGTGCTTCGGCACCGACGCGACGTCCGTGGCGATCGTCTTCTTGATCGACGCGGCGAGTTTGTCGGCGACCTTCACGTGTCCGGTGAGCGCGCCGAGCTGTTCGATCTGGGCGAGGGCTCCGGCCACCGTCGTCGGTGGCGATTGATTGATGACCTTCACACCGAGCGCGACGAGCTTCTCCTTGATGTCATTGGCGTCATAGGAGATGATGACCAAATCCGGCTTGGTGGACGGGTGCGACGCGGTGGACTTGCAGATTCCAATGACCGCTTCAACACTGGGATTGAGCCCATTGACGCGCTTCTTGGGTAGACCCGTCGTCGGGTAGTTCGAGTCGGTGTCGACCGCTTGCACCTGGGGTCCGGCACCGATGGCGTAGAGCGTCTCGGTCGCCGTGGGCGAAAGCGACACGACACAACTCGGTTTCGTCGCGGCGCCGGCGCCACTGGAAACGATGAAGGGAAGGGCCAACGCACTCAAGCAGAGCGCGAGAACCAACCGTAGGGATCTGAACATGGATATCTCCTTTCCGTCGAAGTGGGTTGGACGACGGATGGATATCCGAACGACCGCTCCTTACCTCGAGAGCTGTCTTTCACATCTCCTCGCGGAAGGCGACCTGGCTACATGGTGCTAATGCACGACCACTTACAGTTGCGGGACAGCGTTGGAGTCTCACCAACTTCGCTGCCGCGAGGCACTTTCGACCTTACTGCATTCGTTACCGATCCCCCGAGAAAATCCGCGGGCTGAACCTAATGTGGGGCCATGCCAGAGACACCGAAGCGCTCGCTCGGCGAAACGATCGGGCAACTCCTCGTCATCATCATCCTCATCGGAGTATTAATCGGCGCCATCATTCTTCTGAAGGACTTCATCGATTCCCACTCCAGCAGCCAGTCCTTGTCCAAGTCGACCTTCAATCTCACGTGTTGTACCGGGCTCAACACCACCGCCGTCCATCACCTCGGAGACGTCGCGAACTTGGCGTTGACACCGGCCGAGAAGCGGCCCGGAGTGCATCCGGTCGAGACGATCACGCTCACGACGTCTCTCTCCAACTCCTTCGCCACCTCGTACGCTTTCAAGTCGGGCTCCGAGGTAGCAACCTTTTGCGCGACGAGCGGATCATTCACCGCATCAGCCCGTTCACTGGCCGATTAAGTCGCGAGTTCGACCTTTCGAGGCGGCGACGCCGCGATCTCGTCCCTGATGAATTCCAGCACTGAGAAGGCCGCGGACAGTTGCTCCTCGTCCACGTTCGCGACGACCTCGTCGTTCAACGCTCGTAACGTTTGCACGACCGCGTTCAGATATTCACGTCCTCTTGGTGTCAACTGAACGATGCGACGTCGCGAGTCAACCGTCGAAGAGGTCACTCGCGCATAGCCGCGCTCGCCGAGACGGCTCACGACCTTTCGGGCTCCTTGACGGGTGAGCCCCAGGGTCATGGTGAGGCTCCCGAGCGGCACTTCCCCGCTGCGAAGTGAGCGCATCACCAACGGATCACTGCGTCGGTAGTCCTCGAAACCCATGGCACTCAGGCGCTGGGCCATGGCTCGGATCCAAAGTTCGCGCGCTTGGGCCAGGACGTCGCCGAAGAGCATTTCCGCCGCTGGATCAGGATTCATCTCACCACACTAGCATTTAGGCAACCAGGCTGCATATAATGGGAATCACCATTCGCCTTGATGAAGGAGACGGCGTGAAGGCTCATTTCGCGAAGTACGGCACGGCCCGCTGCATCAAAGGATGCACGGCAATCGTGGCGCTGGTGGCGCTCAGTGCGGTCCCCTTCAGCGCGGCTTCACCGACACCGTCCGCGGCCGCGACTTCAACCGGGTGCGCCGTGGTGTCCCCCGGCTCCACGACACTGTCGCTGAAGGTCGGTGGCTTCACCCGAACGGTGATCGTGCACGTTCCAAAATCTTCGACCGGCACCACTCCCCTCGCGTTGGTGCTCAACCTGCACGGCAGCGGCAGTAGCGCCGCCGCTCAAGTCAAGTTCACGAAGATGAACGCCACGGCCAACGAGGACGACTTCATCGTCGCCTATCCGCAGGCGCTCATCCCCGACGGCACGGGCTTCGACTGGAACATTCCCGGAGTCCCGCTGATCGGGGGGCGCCCAGTCCCTCCGAAGTCCGCCAACGACCTCAAGTTCCTCACGTCACTCGTGGGCATCATCGAATCGAAGTACTGCGTCAATTCCAAAGAGGTCTACGCGACCGGCTCCTCGGGCGGAGCACGAATGACGAGCCAACTCGCCTGCGACAACTCCGGACTCTTCGCCGCGGTTGCGCCAGTCAGCGGACTACGTCGACCAAAGCCTTGTCCGACGATTCGTGCGGTACCGGTGATCTCATTTCATGGATCAGCTGATCCCGTCGATCCCTTCAACGGGAACGGCCAGGAGTACTGGACCTATTCGGTGACGACGGCGGCCAAGGACTGGTCGACGCAAGATCGCTGTCGGTCGATTGCGCATTCGGGGCCGGTGAACGGCGTCAAGTTGACCACGTACTACACGTGTTCGAATGGCGCGGAGGTGGAGCTCTACGAGATCATGGGTGAAGGCCACGAATGGCCCGGCGGACCAACGCTGCCATCGGCACTCACCACAGTCCTCGGGCCGCAGTCAAGCCTCGTCAATGCGAACGCTTTGATGTGGACGTTTTTCCTGGCCCATCCCCTGCCGTAGACAGAAGGCGGCGCTCAACCGACCGTCATGCCGCCGTCGACGGCGAGGTCGGCGCCGGTGATCGCCGAGGCCGCCGGTGAGCAGAGCCAGGCAATCGTCGAGGCGACTTCGGTCGGTTCGATGAGCCGGCCGATGGGCTGTTGCTCGGCGAACGCTTCGGCACTCGAGAGCTCATAGACCTTGGCCGACGCGTCCAGTAGTGCGGTGCGCGTCGAACCCGGACTGACGGCGTTCGCGGTCACGCCGAATGGCGCGAGGTCCATGGCGGTGCCGCGGATCAGGCCGACCACCGCGTGCTTCGCCGCCGAATAGGCCGCGAGATGGTAGAGACCGGTGCGACCGGCAGCCGAGGCGACGGCGACGATTCGCCCGTGCGCGTCCTTGCCGTTCGCGACCAGCGTCGGCGCGGCCGCTTCGATCAAGCGCCGAGTGCCGAGCACGTTCACGGACCAGACGGCGTCCCACGCGGCGTCAGTCAACTCCCAAATGGGCGTGCCCCCCGCGACGACCCCGGCGCACGCGACGACGGCGTCGAGGCGTCCGAAGTGACGCGTCGCGGTCTCGACCGCCAGCTGCATGTCCGAGGCGCTGCGCACGTCACCCACGAGTCCAAGCACCGCATCGCCGTGATGAGCTACGACGGCGTCGAGATCGGCCGACGTCGCCAGGGCGTACGGGACCTCGGGTATGTCGCGACAGCGGTCGACGGCGATCACCCGATATCCGTCGTTCACCAACGCGTCCACGGTCGCGGCGCCAATACCGCGAGCGGCCCCGGTGACGATGGCGACGCGGCTCACTGGCCCAGCCTTCGAAAGAAGTCGTTGGGCGCGACGACGTCGCTGCGCGACAACTCGCTGACGTCGGACTTGCCCAGGGCGAGCAGCGCCGAGTCGATGCCACCGCGCACCACGTCGAGCACGTTCTCCACGCCGGCCTGACCTTCGGCGGCCAGTCCCCACAGGTACGCGCGACCGATCATCACGGCGTGGGCTCCGAGTGCCAGGGCTTTGACCACGTCGCTGCCCCGTCGAACGCCCCCATCGAGCAGGACTTCGATCTGGTCGCCCACGGCGTCGACGACGCCCGGCAGCGCCCGGATTGGCGCCGGCGTGCCGTCGAGGTTGTTGCCGCCGTGGTTCGAGACCGACAGGGCCGTCGCCCCGAGATCGACGACGCGCTTGGCGTCGTCGACGCGACTGACGCCCTTCACCATGAACGGTCCGTCCCAGTTCGAGCGCAACCACGCGACGTCGTCCCAATCAGGCAACGGGCTTTGCATCCATTCGTAGTACGCGCCGAAGAACGTCGGGGGCTTCTCACCGGGCCTGGCCATGTTCGGGGTCAACAGCCCGGGCATGTGACCGGTCTTGGCGTAGGACCAAAACCAGCGAGGTCGCCGCGCCACTTCGGGCGCGAGTTTCACGGCCGCCTTCACTCCGATCTTGTCGGGAATCCACGGACTTCCCCAGTCGCGGCCGTTGGCGAAGGACCAGTCGAGGGTGAGGATGATCCCCTTGGCACCGGCGTCGCGCGCTCGGGCCAAACGCGCGAGCATCGTGTCGCGGTCCCCCGACCAGTACATCTGGAAGAGCACCTGAGAGTTCAGCGCGCAGACCTCTTCGATGGATCGGCTCGCGAACGAGCTGAGTCCCATCGCCACCCCGCGATTGGCCGCGGCCCGAGCGACCGCCACCTCGCCGTCAGGGTGCACGGCCTGCACACCGGTCGGTGAGATCAGTACGGGCATCGAGACCGATTGGCCCATGACGGTCGTTGACATCGTGCGCTCGCGCTTGTTCCCGGCCACGTGCGGCGCGAAACCCAAGAGGTCGAAGGACTCCAGGTTGTCCCTCGACGAGAGTCCTTTTTCGGAGCCGGCGACCAGCGCCGCGTAGACGGATTTGGGGAGACGTTTCTCGGCTCGACGCTGGGCGACGGCCACCGACTCAAACCACTTGCTCGCCATCAACTCCCCGTTCCCGACACAAGGTGACTTTATCCGAGGGTCGAAATTGGTCCCCGTCAGCGCGAGGAGATCGAAACCGGGATTCGTCGCGAGTGATCGGGCGACGGTGATGGTCGCAGCAACACCTTCTTGGCGAGCGCGGTCTCGCCGTGTCCGAAGACGCACTCAGGGTCGGGGTCGCTCATCTCGAGTCCGGTGAAGAACTTCGCCGCCATGCACCCGCCGCGACACGCGTCGTAGGAACCACACGACGCGCACGCACCGGCGTTGCCCGGTTCGCGCAGCGATCGAAACAGTTCGCTGTTCTGCCACACGTCCTGGAAGCCGGCCGCGCGCACGTTGCCGGCGCGGAACTCCTCGTGGATCACGAAGGGACAGGCGTAGACCTCGCCGACCGGGTCGATGAGACAGACCACGCGACCGGCGCCGCAGAGGTTGAGGCCCGAGAGTGGTTCGCCGAGCGCTGAGAGGTGGAAGAACGAGTCCCCGGTCAACACGTTCGGACGTTCGAGCAGCCATTTATACAGCCGTCGATTCTGCTCGAGCGTGGGGTGCAGTTCCTGCCACACGTCGGCGCCTCGACCCGAAGGTCGCAGACGCGTGAGTCGAAGCTCCGCGCCGTAGTGCGCGGCGAGCTGCTCGAATTCGTCGAGCTGTTCGATGGACTCGCGGGTCATCACGACCGAGATCTTGAACTGACCGAACTCCGCGGCCCTCAAATTGTCCATGGCGCGACGGGCGCCGTCGTAACTGCCGGCGCCGCGAATTCGATCACTGGTAGCGGCGTCGACTCCGTCGATCGAGATCTGGATGTCCAGATAGTCGATCCCGGCCAGTCGACGCGCGGCCGCTTCATCGATTCGGGTTCCGTTCGTCGAGAACTTGACGCCGACGTGCCGGTCGACCGCGTGCTCGATGAGTTCGAAGAAGTCACGACGGATCATGGGTTCGCCGCCACCGATATTGATGTAGAAGATCCGCATCGCGGCGATCTCGTCGATCAAGGACTTCGCTTCTCGCGTGCTCAGTTCATTAGGGTCGCGACGTCCCGACGACGAGAGACAGTGCGTGCACGCGAGGTTGCAGGCGTAGGTCAATTCCCAGGTGAGACAGATCGGGGCCGCCAACCCTCGTTCGAATCGATCGCGGAGCGAACTCTCAGCGCCCACAGAGGATCTCCGATCGAACGAGCGACGTCAGCGCCGAGACGTAACGCGCGTGCTGGTCTGCGGGGACCAGTGCGTCGATTGCGGCGTCGGCGCTCTCGAACTCCGCGACGCGGCGAACGACGTCCACGAGCTCGCGCGACTTCAAGAAGACCAAGCGTCGCGTGCCGTGGTGGTACGCCAGCGCGCCGAAGGACTCGTCGCGCAACGAGACCTGTTCATTCAACTGCCACGGTGCGGTCGCGTCAAAGGTGGCGCCAGATGACGACGTCACGTTTAGTAGACGCCGCACAGTCCGTCGATGGAGACCTCTTCGACGAGCAGTTCCTCGATCTCTTCAGTCTCGACAACCGGTTCTTCGATCAGTGTTTCAGTCGGCATCGTTCCTCCTCGAACGTCTCCATTCTGACCGGTGCCGCGACCGCTCCCGTACCAAATCGTGCCAGACTCCACCCGTGAGCCCACTACTGCCTCTGGCGCCGCTCCCGGTCGAGGTCCCGGTCCCGATGGGGACGAAAGTGATCCTCGACGAAGGTGCGAAGTTCCTCGACCGCGACCTACTTAGTGGCGGGTCACCGTGGCGGTTGCTGCGTCTGCCCGGCGGGTCTCGAGCCGTGGCCGAACGATGGGTTGGCGGCGGAGAAGTCCGGGCCGGCGAAGAGCGTTTCGCTCGCACCCTCGTCCAACAGGGACTCCTCCATCCCCTCTATCGCAGCGAAGCGAATGTTGACGACGTCGACGTCGTCGTGCCGGTGCACAACGACCTCGATGCTCTCGCCGCACTTCTCGAGTCACTTCGGGGGCTCCACGTCACCGTCGTCGACGACGCCTCGAGTGAAGGCGAAGCTGTGACGAAGTGCGCGCAACGATTCGGAGCCGAGGTCGTGCGTCTGGAAGAGAACCATGGACCAGGCAGTGCCCGAAACGCCGGGGCGCGAGCGACGTCGCGGCCCCTGTTGTGGTTCATCGACGTCGACGTCATCTTCGATAACGCGCTCGACGTCCTCTCGCGTCTCGAGCCCCACTTCGATGATCCGCTCGAAGGAGCCGTCGCGCCACGTATCCGAGGCACTCGTGGCCCTTCGCTGCGTGACCACTTCGAAGAGCGATTCAGTCCCTTGGACGTAGGTGATCGCGGCGCGTTGGTGATTCCCAATTCGGCGGTGCCCTTCGTGCCGAGTGCGTGCCTGTTGATTCGTCGGAGTAGTTTCGGTGACGGTTTCGACGAGACGCTGCGCTACGGCGAGGACGTCGATCTCGTGTGGCGACTGCACGACCAGGGATGGCTCGTTCGCTACGTCGCCGAAGTCGCAGTGTCGCATCGGGCCCGGGACTCGTGGCGCGCGTGGTGGGCGCAGCGCATTCGCTACGGACAGTCCTCGAGTGAACTCGCCCAGCGCCACGGCACGCGCCTGGCGCCCTTTCGCGCCGATACGTGGACGCTCTTCACCTGGCTGAGCGCGATGGTCGGAAAGCCGATGGTCGGGCTTCGCATCATGGACGCCGCACGCAAACAACTTCGCGAGCGACTACTGGCGACGACTGACGACGCGGGCGAGGTCGCGGGCGAGGTCGTCGGACGCGGCATGGTTCGAGCCGGTCCGCTGATGGCGCGCGCCGCGGTACGCACGTTCGGCATAGTGATTCTGTTGAGTGCACTACATCCAAAACTTCGCCGCCGGGCCCTGACGCTGTTCGTGGTGGGAACGGCCTATCGCTGGCGGTCGACGCGAGTTCGCTTTGCCGATATTCCCCTGGGCGTGGCCGACGACGTCGCCTACGGGGCCGGCGTCATGAGCGGTGCGCTTCGTTCACGTTCCCTCGGTGCACTGAAACCGCACATCACCAAGTCCACGCTCGGACTGAGAGATGTCCTGGGGCTGAAACCTGGTGCGGACAACCTCTGATCGATCCGCACTCTGAAGGTGTCGCTGAACGATTGGCTCATTCAATAGGTTGACGTCCCAAGACGGCGGGCTCGCGACTGGCCAAGAGCCAGCCCACGATCGCCGCGATCGCCGGCATGCCGAAGAGTATGAGCATGAGGTCGCCGAAGGGAACGTTGGCGAGCGCGGAGATACCGCCGTTCAACGAGTTACTCCGCAACCAACCGATCATCGCGACGTAACCGCCCACCACGCCGAGGAGTGCCCCGAGAAAACCGAGCGCGCCCGCCGTCACCGCCGTCAACGTGCGACGCGTGTAACTCGACGCTCCGGTCGCCGTCAGCGTTCGAAGTTCGCTGGAGGTCTCACTGCGCACGAGTCCCACGGACATCGCGAGGACGCCAAGGGCGATGAGGATCCCAAAGAGTGTGGCCCAGTTGATGATGGTCGATCCCGAGGGAATGTCATTCCTCGATTCAACTTGGAGCTGCGCCGTCGACGCGGTGAGTTGGGCGCTACTGAAATGGGCCGCGGTGAAACTTTGGGCGCCCACCACCAGCCAGTCGGTGGTCGTCGAGGCGATATGGAACTTCTTCATCGCGTATTCGGTGATGATCGTGTTCGGCGCCGAGGTGCCGCTCGGCAACGCACTGATCTCTTGGATCAACGGACGCCTGAGGCTTCCGGCGGGACCGCCCCGAAGGACCGATTGCTTGCCATTGGTCCCGTAGCCCATGGCGAGATCCGAGACGCCAGAGAGGCCCGGACGCGACGTCAAGACATCCGCATTCGGGTTGATCTCGGACGCCTTTATTCCGAACGCGCGCAGCAATTGTGGCGTCGCGACGTAGATCTGCCCGTTCCAGCTGCGGCCACCTTGCGTGCCACTCAAAAATGTGTTCGGCGATTCGAGAGCGATGAGCTGCGCGTTGAGTCCTTTGGCGATCTGCTCAGTCCCGGCGGCGAGTTGCGCCGGCGTCGCGGTCTCCGTTTTCGGATGCACCCGGACCAGTTGACCCTTGGCGTTCCTCTGCACAAGGGCCACCCCGTGGGGTGCGAATGCCGTGTGGAGCGCGAGCTGATCCGAAGCGAGGTTCGGGCCCGCGTAGTCGAGGACGTTGCTGAATCGAGAGGCCGACGCGAGTATCACGATGAC
>Ga0208357_1001097_pt1 | contig 20320 bp, 15 predicted proteins | sample NGESurdeep092012_6_FD_184487 | JGI IMG/M metagenome (GOLD analysis project Ga0208357, IMG submission 184487) | Arctic peat soil microbial communities from Barrow, Alaska - NGEE Surface sample F52-2 deep-092012 (SPAdes) | ecosystem: Environmental > Terrestrial > Soil > Wetlands > Peat ... | reverse complement strand
CTTGGTCGGGGACGACGGTCGCGAACGGTGACGACGGGACACGCCCGAAGGAGAGGATGGGCGCCCCGGTCATCGCAGCGAGTCTCGTTGCGCCCGGCGCGTGATCTGGATGGTGGTGGGTAATAAGGATGTAGCGCAGGCGGCCGGCCGCGAGCTCGGCGAGCTTTCCGACGTGCTCCTCGTCATCAGGCCCCGGATCGATCACGACCAGATCGGCTGAACCGACGAGGTAGGAGTTCGTGCCGGCGCCGGTCATCAGTGAAGCGTTTGGCACGAGAACCCGTACGACGTCAGGGCGGATCTCAGCTGGATCGAACGGATTGGTCATAAGGCACCGGTGCCGGTTTGTACCTCTCGTTGTGATGGCGTGTCGTTGTGATGGCGTGTCGTTGTGATGGCGTGTCGTTGTGATGGCGTGTCGTTGTGATGGCGTGTCGTTGTGATGCCGTATCGTATCGACAGCGATTTCGCGGCGAACCGTACTACTGACAGCGTCTCGCTCAGGCGCGAAAGCGTGGGAGCTTGTACTCGCCGGCTTCGTCGAATACGAGGCTTACCCGTTGACCGATCGACAGCTCGGCTGGCGTGGATTCGACGATGTTCGTGAGCATCCGGGGACCCTCGTCCAGCTGGACGTAGGCGACGACGTAAGGAACGACCGCCTCCCAAGGTCCCTGGCCGCGCTCGACGATCGTGAAGCTGTAGATAGTGCCGCCACCGCTCGCCGGCTCCCAACTGAGCTCAGTGCTGTGACAAAAGGGGCAGAACGTCCTTGGATACCAGAACGCCTCGCCGCAAGCGGTGCAGCGCGGCACGAGCAAAACGTCGTTCTTTGTCGCCTCCCAGTAGTCGGCGAGCTCCGGTGGCGGGCTTGGCGGAAGGCCGGGAAGCGCGCTCATGCATCCTCCTGTCCGAGTATCACAGTTGCTGCGGTCATCCGCGACCCGAGCAGGCCGCCTGATCCGTGCGCGAGGGCGATCTGACACTCAGCGACTTGGGTCCCCGGGTTCGCTTCGCCGCGGAGCTGGCGGACTGCCTCGATCAGCTTGATCATGCCGCCACGTCCAGTCGGATGGTTGTTGCACAATCCGCCACCGTCGGTGTTGAAGGGAAGCTTGCCGACGCCTGCGACGAGGTTCCCGTCGAGCACGAAGCGCCCGCCTTCGCCCTTTTCGCAGAAGCCCAAATCCTCGAGCGTCATAAGCACGGTGATCGTAAAGGAGTCGTAGATCGAGACGTAGTCGATGTCGGACCGGTCGACTCCTGCCTCGCTAAAGGCAATGGGAGCAGACCAGACGCCCCCGGTGTAGGTGAGATCGGTTCGACCTGAATCGATGTTCTTCGGCGCTTCGCCCTGACCGAGGATCTTCACCTTGTGCCGATCGAGGCTGGCGGCGATCTCTGGGCTCACGATCACGACTGCGCCACCACCGTCGGTGTTCGCGCAGCAGTCGAGACGATGAAGGGGCGCCGCGATCATCGGTGAGTTGACGACGTCCTCAACGCTCACGATCTTCGGCATGTTCGCGTGCGGGTTGTGCGACGCGTGGATCGAAGCTGCGACCTTTATCTCGGCGAGTTGTTCCGACGTCGTGCCGAACTCGTACATGTGGCGTTGCGCACAAAGTGCGTAGGAGACGGCGGGCATCATCGAGCCGTACATCGTCTCGCCGAAGTCCGCCTCATAGCCACGGCGAGCCGAGCCGGTACCGGTACCGCGGCCGTCGGCCGAGGAGCCGCCCATTGTCACGAGCGCGACGTTGCACTTGCCTTCCTTGATCGCCGCAGCGGCGTGACCGGCGTGCACGATGTAGGCCGAGCCCCCGGTTTCGGTCGAGTCCACGTAGCGCGGCCGAATGCCGAGGTACTCGATCATCGAGGCAGGCCCGTAGGAGCCGGGGCCTGCAAAGCCCCCCGGGGCGTCGCCGGCACAGAAGTAGCCGTCGACGTCGTCAAAGCTCAGGCCCGCGTCCGCAAGTGCGCCTGCGGCGACCTCGTAGTGCACCTGGGACGAGGAGCGGTCGATGATCTTGCGTTCGGGATGCTCGTATGCACCCATTATGAAGGCGGCGCCACGGAGGCTCACGTGGTATTCCTCTCTACTGGTTCCATCGATGTGTCGGGTTCCCGGCGCTTCGCGCCGCGGGCAGATGGACGATAGCGCGAACTCTCACGATATGGAGTCTGTCGCCAGTTTCTTGGCCGCGGGCCGATCTGCTTTGCCGGTAGGACTGCGTGGAACCTCGTCGACGAAGACCACCTGACGCGGGCGTTTGTAGTCGGCGAGCTGACCGCCTACGTGATCGATCACCTCGCGCTCGGTGAGAGTGGCTCCTTGACGCAGCGACACGACCGCGGTGACCCTGGTGCCCCAACGCTCGTCGGGTAGACCGATCACAAGTGCGTCGGATGTGGCGGGATGGCTGAGGATGGCTTGCTCCACCTCTTCGACGAAGACCTTCTCGCCCCCGGTGTTGATCACCTCGCTGCCGCGCCCCAAGAGTACGACCGTGCCGTCCTCCTCGACGGTCGCCATGTCGCCCGGCATCACGTAGCGCTTCCCGTCGATGATCGGCCAGGTGCGCGCCGTTTTCTCGGGATCATTCAGATAGCCCTTCGGGAGGATGCCGCCGGCGACCAGGAAGCCAACCTGGCCCGAGCCGGGGATGACGTCCTGTAAGTTCTCGTCGACAACTCGTGCGAACTGTCCGAGCTTGAAGCGTGCGGTCTCGATCGCCTCACCGTCTCCCGCCTCAGCCATCGCGAATCCCGCCCCCTCCGTTGAGTTGATCGAGTCGCGTACCTGGAAGTTGCCGTGCTTGAGGAAGGCCTTTTTCACCGAGGCGCTCCACATGACGCCGGTGTTGTTCACGAACTGCACGCTCGAGAGGTCGTAGGGGTGGCCGGCCGCTGCCGCTGAGTCGAGCTCGTCGAGGATCGGTTTCGCGACCGCATCCCCAACTACCGAGAATGAGGCGATCTGATACTGCTCGATGAGGCGGAGGATCTCAGGCGGATTGAGCGAGCGGGACTCGCAAAAGACGACGCATCCCCCGTCGGTGAGTGTGAGCGTCGCGCCGAAGAAGCCTGTGCCGTGCATGAGCGGTGGGAAGACGAGGGCGCGCGGCTGGACCGCCGCGACCACGGCAGCGACGTGATCGGCTAGCGGAGGCGTCCGTTCCGAGAGGCTGTTCTGGTTCATGCATGCAAAATGCGGCCAGACCACTCCCTTTGGGTAGCCAGTGGTCCCGCCGGTGTAGATGACGACTTCGTCGTCGCCGTCGCGCTCGATGCGCGGCATCGGTTGATGCGCATCGATCAACTCCTCCATGCTCAACACACCTGGCGCAATAGCGCGCGGGCCGATCGAGATCTGGCGCATCGGCAGGCCGACGTAGTCCTTCGCCGCGGTGATGCGATCGCTCAGTATCGGATCGAAGACGATCGCATCCGGCTTCGCGTCCTTGAAGATGTACGACAGCTCCGTCTCGCGGTAGCGGAAGTTGACGTTGAACGGGACCGCTCGAAGCTTGAAGGCGGCAAACATGGTTTCGAGGTTCTCGACACAGTTCCACATGTCGATCGCGACGAAACTCCCTCGTCCGACCCCGAGGGCCGAAAGCGCGCCCGCTAGCCGCGAAGCGCGCTCGTCGAACTCTCGCCAGCTGCGCTCGATCGGTCCGTGCACCACGGCTATTCGCTCGCCGACCGCGTCGGCGAGCGCTTCCCAGACGGTCGCGAAGTTTTCGTTCATCGGACACACCCACTCGCGCGGGGACCAGTTCTGGCGAGGACCGGTTGGTGAGACCTCGTCGCACCCAACGCGAGCATTTCGCTAGTCATCGTCTCCCCCCAGGCAGAAGAATCGGGCATCCCCGATGCCCGGGTCACCCTATCCCCGACGAAATATGGAAGTCGATTACCAAAATGGCGGTTCCTCCAGGACCTTTATTTGTAAGAACGATTGTGGGACGTTCTAAGTGCAGGTTGTAGTGCCGGGCGTTGGTGCGTGCCGCGCGATGTCTCGACGCTACGATCCGAGCGCTTCGCGGCAATTGCTCCACCGGCGAAGTAGCGGCAACGCACTCCTACCCTCGTGCCCGCAATCGCGAGACGGGGATCGATACGACGGAACTACTTGCTTTGCAGAGCTAACCATTTTCGATTTGTTACCTAGATAGCCGAGCCTTTAGTCATATTTGCTCACTTTCAGGCCATACTTGCGAGCCTTGTTGTCACCTGCTACACAATTGACATCAGATAGGAAGATGGTGACGAGTCGCAAGCCCAACTGCGACGCGTCAGCGGCATGTCGTAGCAAGCTGGCGACGCGACTACGACTTCCGCGAGCTTGGGGGGGCTCTGAATCGTGCTAGAGACGATCCTGTTGTTCGCCGTTCTCGGTGCTGGTACTGGAGCGCTCTACGCGATGGCGTCGGTTGGGCTAGTCCTCACCTATCGGGGCTCTGGAGTCATCAACTTCGCGAGCGGCGCCATGGGGATGACCGGCGCGTTCGCGTTCTACGAGCTCTACGGCGTCTTCCATTGGCCGGTGCTCGCCGCGATGTTCGTTGGCGTCAGCCTCTCTGCGGGTCTCGGGCTGCTCTGCCACGTCTTGATGTCGCATCTCCAAAAGGCGAGCAACCTGACGCGCATTGTCGTTACGTTGGCCATGCTCGTCGCCCTCCAGGGTCTTCTTGGCCTTAAGTACCCGGCGACGAGCGTCTACAACATCGTGCCATTTCTGCCGAACTCGACCTTCCATTTCGCCGGTAGCAATTTGAGCGTCAGCCGGCTGATCCTGCTCGGGATCTCGATTGGAATCGCCCTCGTCCTGGCGGTTGTCTACCGACGGACGCGCTTTGGTATAGCTACGACGGCCGTATCGGAGAACCGCGTCGCGCTCTCCACGCTCGGCTGGTCGGCGAACTCGGTCGCCGCCTGGAACTGGGTGATCGGCACCGCGCTATCCGGATTCGCTGCAATCATGCTCGGACCGATCATCGGCGTCTCGCTCGGGCTGACGACCGCGCTCTTGCTACCGTCCCTCGCCGCTGGCGTTATCGGCAACTTTCACTCGTTCTCCTTGACGCTCGCCGGCGCGATCGGGATCGGTATCGTGCAGGCCGAGCTCACGAGATATGTCTCGTCGGTCAATGGCATCGGCGATGCGGTGCCGTTCGCGGTGATCTTGGTCGTCATCGTCTGGCGCGGTCGGCGCGTTCCGCTGCGGGGGAGCATCATCGAACGCCTACCGTCGGTCACCTCGGGCATCGTGCCCTGGAAGAAGGTGCTCGTCGGGGTCGTCTTGGTCATCGTCGCGATCAACGTCTTGCCGCTGCAGTGGGTGGGGGCGCTAACTACCACGCTGCTCGGGGCGATCATCCTCTTGAGCATCGTCGTCGTCACCGGATTCGCCGGCCAGATATCGCTCGCCCAGTGGACGATCGGCATCGGGGCGGCCTTCGTCACCGGATGGCTCCGCGTATGGGGCCTTCCGTTCTGGCTCGCGATCATCCTCGGCGTCCTCTCGGCAGTGCCGGTCGGTATTTTGATCGGCAGCGCGGCGCTTAGAGCACGGGGCATCAACCTTGCGATAGCGACGCTGGCACTCGCTGTTTGCATCGTGAGCCTGGTGCTGTCGAACCCCGCGCTCACCGGCAAGGGGCTCGGGCTGAATATAGGGACGTTCTCGCTGTTTGGGATCAACCTCTCCGGAGTGACCTACCCCAAACGGTTCGCGATATTCGCTGTGATCGTGTTGGTACTCGTCGGACTCGTGGTGTCGAACACGAGACGCGGCCGAAGTGGGCGCCAGATGCTCGCGGTGCGGACGAATGAACGAGCCGCCTCGGCGCTCGGCATCAACGTCGTCGGCGTGAAGCTGGCAGCGTTTTGTTACGGCGCGATGATCGCCGCTCTCGGCGGGATTCTGACGGTGATCGAATTCCCGACGGCCATCTTCACGACCGGTACCTCCGGTGGTGACATCTTTCAGAACATCCAGCTGATCGACTTCGGCGTGCTCGGCGGCGTCGGCTACGTGAGTGGCCCGCTGCTCGGCGCGCAAGGCCAGCCCGGCGGTATCGCTACCGAGGTCTTCAGCTACCTGTCTTCGAACGCGCTCACCTACGTCACACTCGTCTTCGGGTTCTTGTCGCTCCTCGTCTTCGTGCAGGCGCCGAACGGCCTCGCGAAGATGCAACAAGACATCAACTACAAGAAGATGACGAAGCGCCGGGCAAAAAAAGGCCTCACGCCAGTTGCGCGCACCAAGCCCATCGAGCTTCCTTCCGAGCTCCCTGTCCCATCGGCCGTCGCCGACGCGGTTCTCGAGGTCGAGGGGTTGACGGTGAACTACGGAGCGGTCCGTGCCGTCGACAATGTCAGCTTCACGCTCCGCTCAGGTGAGATTCTCGGGGTGATCGGCCCGAACGGGGCCGGAAAGACGACGTTGATCGATGCCTTGACCGGCTTCGCGCCGATCGGCGGGGGGACGATCCGTCTCGACGGGCGCGAGATCGGGGGGCTCGGAGTCCGTCAGCGCGCCGACCTCGGGATCGGAAGGACCTTCCAGTCCCTCGAGCTGTTCGAGGACCTGTCGGTCTATGAGAACATTCTCGCAGCTTGCGAGGAGCGCAATTTCGGCGTCTGGCTACGCGACATCGTCCACCCAGGCAAGCCACGCCTCACCGATGCGGCATTGACCGCGGTGAAGGAACTCGCGCTTGATTCCGTCCTCCCACGGATGCCGTCTGAGATCAGCTACGGAATGCGCCACTTAGTGGCTATCGCCCGCGCGATCGCCGCGAAGCCACGGGTGCTGTTCTTGGACGAGCCCGCGGCGGGCCTTGATGAGCGCGAGCGCGCCGAGGTGATCGACATCATCCGCAGGCTCGCGCGGGACTGGAACATCGCGATCCTGCTCATCGAGCACGACGTTGCGCTCGTCCTGTCGGCCTCCGACCGGATGCTCGCGCTCGACGTCGGTGCTGAAGTCGCCTCTGGGCTCCCCGAGGACGTGCGGTCGCATCCGGGCGTGATCGCGTCCTATCTGGGTGTGGATGAAGACCAGGTGCAAGATCCCGGCGCGACCACCTCGGAGGCCGCGGTAACTGGTCTCGGCGGGGACCTGTGAAGCGCACCATGGTCCGAGCAGGGCGACGAAGCATCGATGCTGTTTCGTCGCATTCCGGCCGGGCGACACCGAACACCGTGTCGGTGAAGAGATCGTTAGGTAGCACACCGTCAGGTAACTCAGTGCAACAACAATGAAGGAGGAGAGACATGCATTTACGCAGGCATAAAAGAAGGGCTGGGATGGGACTGCTTGTCGCAGCCGTCACTTTGCTCGTAGCGGTAACGCCGAGTATCGCTTTGGCGGCTCGCGCACCCGCGCTTCGCAGTGCGGCAAAGTCGACGATCAACCTGGAGCAGATCAACCTCACGTCGCTGCCTGGCGTCTGGGACGACCAAGGTGCGCTGCAGGCCTACTTCAGCTACGTCAACGCGCACGGCGGTGTTGGTGGGCACAAAATCAACATGACCGAGTGCTACGCCGGTAGCTTGATCGTGTCTACTCCGAACGCGGCGACCAACTGCGCGCAGCAAGCGGTCAGCAACCACGTGTTGGCGCTCGTCGGCTCGTTCAACTTGTTCGACTCGAACGTCTTGCCGATCGTCTCGCCGGCGCACATTGCCGACTTCGGGAACTTCCCTCTGTCTCAGATCGACAACATGAGCAAGGACTCCTACCCGTTGCTTACGGGGAGCGCCCTCTTCGCCTCCGGAGTCGGGACGATGTTGGTCCAGGAGGGACATTGCAAGACGGTCGGAACAATCGCCGTCTCTGGCACGCCGACTGAAACCGAGGTTGTGAACGCGGTCAACTCCGGCACGAAGTACGCGGGTGGCAAGGTTGTCTCCCCGGTTCTCGTGTCCGCTACCGAGACTGACTTCGCGCCAGCTGTGGCCACGCTCGAGAGCGAAGGCGCCACCTGCATCGCTGACGAGCTCGGCACGACCGGTGGCGTCGCCCTCGCGACCGCGGTGAGCCAGTCTGGTGAGCACGTGATCATCGGTTCAACCGGACCTGCCTACTCCCCAGCTGCTATCTCGGCACTCGGCCCTCTGGCCAATGGCATCTTGCTCGACCAGACGGCGCAAGAGCTTGCTCAGGTGACGGACGCCGGGTACCACACGCCGGCTGAGAAGCTCTTCTACCAGATCATGCAGCAGTACGACCCAGGGAACATCCCGCTCGGCAACAGCGAGTGGCCCTGCTACGAGTCGGCAGTTGCGAGCGTGATCGTGCTGAAGTACATGGTGGCGCACGGGATGTCGTTGACGCCGGCCAACTTCGAGAAGGCGATTCCGAAGGTCAACTTGGTGACTGGCTTCTTCGCCCCGGTCAACTTCGCGTCGGCCCCTCCGGTCAAGTCACTCCCACGGGACCACGCGGTGTCGGTCAACTACCTCAAGGTGGAAAACGACACGATCGTTCCCATCACGCACCGCAACTACAACGCGGCGCTTGCGCTCGTCAAGTACCCGAACGGCTGAGGCTCGGCTCTACGCGGCCTGACATTCAGGCCGGTCGATGACTGGGTGGGGATGCCCTTTTCGGGCGTCCCCACCCACTTCCTCGCTCGCGGAAGGTGCGGGAGTGCGCTGCGCCGATGTTTCGCGCTGTCACCTGGTTCGCTCCACGATCGTGGGCGGAATCCGAGTTGCGTCGCGCGTCGGCGCTGGTCATAGCCGTTCGTGACCATCGAAAAGCACACCGAGAGTAGCGACAAATCAGTGGGAGACTCGAGCCGACCACCCAGGTGGGTGACCTCGGGTGCTGTGATAAACAGTGCGACAAAATCAGCTGGCGCAGCGCGTTCGAATCAGGTAGTAAGAACTCGAACGACGTAGTAGACCTTGTCGTGCCGCAGCGGCATTCGGGTTCAGTAACTCCATCAGATCGAAAAGTGGCCGCTCCTCTAGCGGTCGGAGGGGAGCAGGCGATGGGTGATCTTTGCGCAGGTCGGGTAGTGATCGTGACGGGTGCCGGCCGAGGGATTGGTCGCGCTGAAGCACTCGGATTCGCCGCAGAGGGCGCAAAAGTCGTCGTTGCCGACATCGGCGTGGAGCTCGACGGGTCCGGTGCGACCGCATCGGTCGGTCAGGGTGTCGTAGACGAGATCGTCGCGCTCGGTGGCGAAGCCGTTCTCTCGACGGCCGACGTCGGAGACTCGACTGGCGCCAAGGAGATCTTCGATCTCGCGCTCGACACCTTCGGCGGCATCGACATCATCGTCAACAATGCCGGGATCCTCCGCGACAAGATGATCTTCAATATGGACGAAGCGGATTTCGACGCCGTCATCCGTGTCCACCTGAAGGGGACCTTCAACCTGAACCGCCTCGGCGCCATCTACTGGCGCGAGCGCAACAAGGAAGGGTTGGAGAACGACGCGCGAATAATTAACACCTCCTCGCCCGCCGGGCTGTACGGCAACGTCGGACAGCAGAATTACTCCGCGGCCAAGGCAGGAGCGGCCGCGATGGTCATCGGCCTCGCCCGCGAGCTCGGGCGCTACGGCGTCACCGCCAATGCGATCTCGCCTGGTGCGCGCACGCGCATGACCGACTCGATTCCGCGTCCAGGTGGTGCCGCGCCCGTCCCGACGGACGGTCCGGATCTGCGCGGTCCAGAGAACGTCGCGCCGCTCGTCGTGTGGCTCGGCAGTTCCGAGGCCAAGGACGTGACCGGTCAGGTCTTCGAGGTCGGCGGTGGCCACATCGCGGTAGCCGAGGGATGGCGCCACGGACCTGGGGTGGACAGCGAGACGACCTGGGTCCCGTCTGAGCTCGGACCGCTCGTCACCAAGATCGTGTCCGAGGCGTATCAGGTGCCCGTTCCAGGCGGACCCCGCCCGAGCTCGAATTAATTAACGGAAGGAGACCAAGAGATGGCAGCCGAGCGCTTCCCGATCGAGCAGGGACACGTGATGATGTTCGCCCGTGCGATCGGGGACTACAACCCTGTGTACTTCGCAGAGGAGGGCGCGATCGCGCCGCCCACCTTCGTGATCGCCGACATGCACTTTGACCCGGAGTCAGGACTGCGACCGCATCCAGATCGGCAGTGGCACGGCTCGGGGAAGGAGCCGACCTCCCGTCCACCCGAGGGCAGCGGTGGCGGTGGTGGCGGCGGCATGGGCCTTCACGCCGAAGAGACCTTCGAGATCCGCCGACCGGTCCGGGTTGGCGAAGTGCTCACCAAGACGACCCTCCCCGGGGAGACTTGGGAGCGAGAGGGTCGCCGTGGTGGCAAGCTGCACTTCTCCGAGACACTCCACGAGTACCGCGACGAGTCGGGCGAGCTGGTCGTCATCGCTCGCATGGTCGGGGTGCGCACCGAGCGGAACCCGGACGCCTGAGATGCCACTTTCAGCATCGAAAATCGCCGTCGGCGACACGCACGAGTCGATCATCGTCGAGGATCTGAAGCGGACCCAGATCGTCCAGTACGCCGGGGCATCGGGTGACTTCAACCCGCTGCACACCGACGAGCCGTTCGCCACTATCGCCGCGGGAAATCCATCGACGTTCGCGCACGGCATGCTGACGATGGGCATGACCGGGAAGATGCTCACTGATTGGGTCGGAGCAGATCGCGTCACGCTCTACGGTGGCCGGTTCACCGCCCAGGTATGGCCAGGCGACACCCTAAGTGCGGTCGCGACCGTCGAGGCGATCCGTGAGGAGAACGGCGAACACTTCGTCGACCTCACGATCTCGACAACGAACCAGGACGGCAGGGAGGTCTTTGCCGGTAGGGCGTCCGCGCGTATCGACGCCTAAGGTCGCAAGCGAGCAGGCGCCGTCCTCATGGTTCGGCGATCGCGACTGGCGAAGTGGTGTCCCTCGGTGATACGAGGGTTCGACAAGGGAACGCGCGTCGCGGACACAAGGGGCCGCGACAAAGGGGAAGCGATGATCGTCTTTGAGGTCACCGAAGAACAAGAGGAGTTCCGTCAGGCGCTCCGCCGGTTCTTTCAGCAAAAGTCGCAGTTGACCGAGGTTCGTCGGATGATGGCGACTGACGACGGCTATGACGCCGCCGTTTGGAAGCAGATGGCCGAACAGCTCGGGCTGCAAGGGCTGCTCATCCCTGAACGCCTCGGCGGCTCAGAGCTGACGTTTGTGGAGCTGGCGATCGTCTTCGAGGAGATGGGCTCGGTGCTCGCCTGCGCTCCGTTCTTTTCGACAGTCGCGCTCGCTGCGAACGCGCTCCTGGCGAGCGGCGGACCAGTAGCAGAGCAGCATCTGCCAGGCATCGCGGCTGGAACCACGATCGCGACCGTTGCCATGACCGACGCGGAGCGGCCGACCCTCGCGCACCGAAGCGGCGACGGGTACTCCCTCGACGGCTCGAAGCGGTTCGTTGTCGACGGCTGTCTCGCCGATCTGCTACTCGTTGTCGCCGATCTCGAGGGCGAGAGCGTCTTGTTCGCGCTCGACGCTGCGGCAACCGGCCTGTCGCGGATTGCCGAGCCGACCCTTGATCGCACGCGAAAGCTCGCCCGGCTCAACTTCGATGCGGTGCCAGCGACGCGGGTCACCGCGCCAGGTGAAGGTGCGGCGGTTCTCGAGAAGACCGTGCGCCTCGCAACGGTGGCGCTAGCCGCCGAACAGGTAGGTGGCGCACAGGCGTGCCTCGACATGGCCGTCGCCTATGCAAAAGACCGCGTTCAGTTCGGTAGGGCGATCGGATCGTTCCAAGCAGTGAAGCATCTCTGTGCGGACACCTTGCTCGAGGTCGAGTCGGCGCGCTCGGCAGCGTCGTACGCCGCGTGGGCTGTGGCCGAAGGCTCAGAGGATCAACAGATGGTGGCCGAGATTGCCAAGGCCGCTGCGTCGGAGGCGTTTCTGCTCGCCGCGACGAACAACCTGCAGATCCACGGCGGCATTGGTTTTACTTGGGAGGTCGACTGCCACCTCTACCTCCGTCGAGCCAAGTCCTCGGAGGCCTTCTTCGGGACGCCAATCGAGCACCGCGAATCCGTCGCCGCCAAGCTCGGTCTCTGAGCGGCTCGCAGCCGCCAAACAGCACACGGCGACTGATTGATGCTCACCCGCTACCCGATCGTGTTGGCGGCGTTCGCAGTGGCGGGCGTCTTTGCGGTGTTTCGGATCCGAAGGCTTGTCCGCGCGATCGCGCAGGGCAAGCCCATGCGGGGACGTCGCAACCTTGGCCGGGCGGTGGTCGCGGAGCTTCGAGATGTGCTCGGCCAGGCCAAGTTGCTTCGGTGGTCGTTGCCTGGCGCAGCTCATGCGCTCGTGTTTTGGGGCTTCATCGTCTTGCTGCTCACGATCGTCGAGGCCATCGGCGACCTGTTCGACCGGACCTTCGCGATTCCAGGCATCGGGCACCTTGGGGCAGTCGGGTTTCTGGAGGATCTGTTCGCGCTCCTCGTTCTGGTCGGGGTGGCGGCGTTCGTGGCTATCCGCGTCGCTTCGAGCACGAGGCGTCACGGCCGGCAGTCGCGTTTTTCCGGCTCGCACAGCGGCGCCGCCTGGCTGATTCTCTGGATGATCACCGCCGTGATCGTGACCTTGCTCGGCTACCGCGGCGCGCAAGACGTGACGGGCGACTTTCCCTACGACCGGTGGGCTTTTGTATCCCATGCGGTCGGCCACGTGCTCCGACCACTCGGACTCGGCACCAATCGAGTGCTCGAAACGTGCTTGCTCGATGCGAACCTGATCGTGATTGCGATCTTCCTCGTGCTGGTCCTCAACTCCAAGCACTCTCATATCTTTCTCGCACCGATCAACATTGCGTTCTCGCGCCAACCCCGCGCGCTTGGCGCGCTTGCTGAGTACCCGCTGATTGACATCGAGACGATGGACGAGGACACCGTCTTTGGCGTCGGGACGATTACGGACTTCAGCTGGAAGCAGCTGCTCGATTTCGCGACCTGCACGGAGTGTGGGCGCTGCCAGAGCCAGTGCCCGGCGTGGGCGACTGGGAAGCCGCTGTCGCCGAAGCTCCTCGTGATGGCAGTACGCGACGAGGCGATTCGCTTCGAGGGCGCTCGTAAGACCGGTGAGCGCCCGCCGCTCGTGCCTGGCATCGTCGACCCTGACGTCCTCTGGGCCTGCACCACATGTGGCGCCTGCGTAGAGGAGTGCCCGGTCGACATCGAGCACGTTGACGCGATCGTCGATCTTCGTCGCTTCCAGGTGATGATGGACTCGGCGATGCCGCCGGAGGCTGTCTCGATGCTGCGCAACATCGAGACGCGTGGCGACCCGTGGGGTCTTGGTGCCTCGAAACGGTCGTCGTGGTACGAAGAGCTGGACTTTGCCGTCCGTGTCGTCGACGGCCCGGTCCCCGACGACGTCGAGTACCTCTACTGGACTGGTTGCGCCGGTGCGCTCGACGACCGAGGGCGACGCACCGCCCAGGCGCTTGCTCGCCTGCTCGAGCGGGCTGGCATCTCCTTTGCGGTACTCGGTCCTGCTGAGTCCTGCACGGGTGACCCGGCGCGGCGGATCGGCGACGAGTACCGCTTCCAGCAACAAGCGGAGCGCAACGTCGAGTTGTTGAACCGCGTCGGCGCGCCAAAGATCGTCACCTCTTGTCCGCACTGTTTCAACTCGCTTCGAAACGAGTACCCCGCCTTTGGCGGCGACTATGAGGTCGTCCATCACGCGCAGCTGCTCGCAGAGCTCGTCAAGCGCGATCAGCTGAGCCCGGGTCGACTGGGAGAGAGCATCACCTACCACGACCCTTGCTACCTCTCACGCCACAACCGCGTGATTGACGAGCCCCGCGAGCTACTCGACTCCCTGGTCGACGGCGGGCTGGTCGAGATGGAGCGCCACGGTACGCAGAGCTTCTGCTGCGGTGCAGGAGGTGCTCGCATGTGGATGGAAGAGTCCATCGGCGAGCGCATCAACCTCGAACGAGTCAGCCAGGCCGCTGCGACCGGGGCGAGCATCGTAGCCACCGCCTGCCCGTTCTGCTCGGTGATGCTTGACGACGGGTCGAAGTCGGTCGGCGGAGCAGAGCCGCTCGAGGTCATCGATCTCGCCTTGTTGCTCGAGCGCTCGCTCGGCGATAACCCGCGGCCTAAAGGTGTGGATGTGGCGACCTACGGGCGCGTCGAGCCCTCCGCAGGGGGCGAATCCTGATGAACCAAGAAGTGCTCGCGAATCAGCGCGACCGCACGCTCGGTGTTCTCGTGCAGCACGAGGTGGCCTGCGTCGAGCGCCACCAGATCGCCACCGGCGAGCTCGGCCTGGACTCGAAATCGGTTGAGGCCGAGCGAGCTCCTAAGCCCGCACACCACCGTCACTTTGCCGGCGAGCTCCCCAAGGACGGTGGCCGCACCTCGGCCGCCGTCTATCGTCGCCGCTCGCTCGTAGATGCCGGCCTCTACCTCGGGCGAGCAAGCGAGATTGACGCTGCCATCAGGCTGGTCGATCGTTCCATATCTGAGATATGCCCGGAGCGCGGCGTCCTCGAGCGCGTCGAGCGGTGGGCGCGAACCGTAGGACGCGGCCATCTCCTCCCGACTGGGCCAGTTGATCCGGCGTCGACGCGTCTGTTCGGCGAGGGGATTGGCGACGTCGCCAAGGGATTGCTGGTCGAAGGCGATCGCCTCGGCGAGAATCGCATGCAGCACGAGCCCAGGCGTGAGGGCGTTCAGCCAGACCGCTACACCTCCGCCCATGGAAGCACCGACGACGAAGGCCTGCTCGATACCGAGCTGACCAAGAGCGCCCTGGAGCTCGGTCGCGATGGAAGGAAACGCGAACTCACCAGGTGCGCGCGGCGGGTCCGTTCGACCGTGCCCTCGCAGGTCGATGCCGACGGGGTGGTAGTCGTGGCCGGCGAGGCGTCGAGCGATCGGGTCGTACATGCCGGCGCAAAAGCCGTTTGCGTGCAGCAACAAGAGCGGTGTTCCCTGTCCACCCCAGTCGAGCCCGGCGACGCGGCGCCCATCTACCGCCAGCTCGAACGGCGTTGCATCATGGCCTACGTCCTCGCTCATCGAGCTCCTCGATCGAGCCCGTTCCGCGTGCGCAACACGGGCTGGGCAGCGTGCTCGCCGGGAGATGCTACACAAGCCGTCAGGATCGACTCCGGGATCGACGCGGTTGGTTCGCCCAGCACGGCACGTTTTGAAAACGCGCAGATTCGGAGTGCGCGAGGTCCGGGCAGATACCGAGTAGCCGGCTTCGTCACCGGTGTCGGCCCGATGAGAGAAGATGAGAGAAGGGGTACAAGGTGCTAGATAACTTCGCTGACCTGTGGGAGCTCGTCTCCGACGCCGTTGGAGAGCGCTTGGCGATCGTGCACGGTGACGCGCAGCGGAACTGGACCGACTTCGACGCGCGTGCGTCGCGCCTCGCTGCAGCCCTTTCCGAGCAGGGTGTTGGCAACGGGACCACCGTGGCGATCAATCTCCGCAACTCCATCGAGAACCTCGAGACCCTCTATGCCGCCTTCAAGCTGCGTGCCGTGCCCTTCAACGTCAACTACCGCTACCGCGAACGTGAGCTCACCTACCTGCTCAACGACGCGAAGCCAGCCGTCATCGTCTATGACCGCGCCTTCAGCGACCGCGTGCTGCCTTCGATCGAGCTTTCAGGGCTCCCGGTTCGGCCGATCGAGGTCTACGGCGACGGGGAAGCGACCGAGGGCACGCTCTCGTTCGAAGAGCTGATCGAAAGCCACGAACCGGCGCCGCGCATCGATCGTGACGGTGACGATGACTACATCGTCTACACCGGTGGCACTACGGGGTATCCGAAGGGCGTTGTCTGGGCGCAGAAAACCTCGCTGATGCCGCAACTGTTCGCTGGTGGGCATCTGTCGAGCGCGGCAGACTTCGTGCGGTACGTCGAGGAGTCAGGCTCACAGCACGCTCGCCTCGTCATCGCCCCGTTGATGCATGCGTCGGGGTTCCTCGGGGCGACGAACGCGCTTGCCACCGGTGGACCTGTCGTGTTTTGTGCCTCAACCTCACTTAATCCCGACGAAATCCTGACGCTGATCGGGCGCTACCGCGTGCGCAACTTCGGGGTCATCGGCGATGCGATCGCCAAGCCGATTCTGGAGGCGCTCGAACGGGCCGAGGCCGAGGGCAGGCCGTATGACCTCTCGAGCGTCGAGACGATCTCGAACACCGGTGGTATCTGGAGCGCCCCGATAAAGAAGGGATTTCTCAAATTCGGCGACTTCAAGATCAGCGACGGCCTGAGCGCGACCGAAGGCCCTGGCTTCGCGATAGCCGAGTCGACCCGCACCGACGAGATCGAGACCGCCAAGTTCCGTCTCGGTCCGACCGCGAGGATCATCAACGAGCAGGGCAAAGACGTAGTCCCTGGATCAGGAGAGGTCGGCATGCTGGCCACGACTGGTCGTCTTCCGAAGGGCTACCTGAACGATCCCGTAAAGACCGCGCAGGCGTGGCCGACCATCGACGGGGTCCGGTACTCGGTGCCGGGCGACCTGGCAACGATCGAGCTTGATGGCACCGTGACGTTGCTTGGTCGCGGCAGCGAGGTGGTGAACACCGGTGGCGAGAAGGTCTTCGTCGAGGAAGTCGAGACAGCGATTCTCTCCCACGCGGCGGTCCGCGACACCCTCGTCATCGGCTTGCCCGACGAGCGGTGGGGCAGCCGCGTGACGGCGGTCGTGGCGCTCCGAGAGGGGAGCACGGCGACCGAACGAGAGATCATCGACCACGTTGGCCAAGAGCTCGCCGACTACAAGCGGCCGCGACAGGTGGTCTTCGTAGCGGAGATTCCGCGTAGTCCGACTGGTAAGGCGGACCGACCAGCGGCCAAACGCCTCGCCGAGGAGGCTCAAGCAGGTGTGTAAGGGCGAGTTGCTGAGCCCACGAGCCGGCCGATGAACGTCGCGGTGCTCGTGAAGCAGATTCCTGACCCAGAGCTGTTGCCCGCCCTCGACCCAGACACCTTCCGTATGGTTCGCGGCAGCGGCTTCGTTATTGACGACGCGGATCGCTACGGGGTCGAGGTCGCGCTCTCGCTACGCGACGCGAGCGGTGGCGGCGAGGTCACCGCGGTCTCGATGACGCCGGGCGGGGAGACCGGAGGCCTTCGCGCCGCGCTTGCGATGGGAGTCGACAAGGCGTTGGTCGTAAGCGACACCGAGTTGGCCGGGACCGACGCGCTCTCGACCGCCAAGGTGCTTGCCGCCGCGCTGGCGAGGGTCGCTCCAGACCTCGTGATAGCCGCGACGGAGTCGACGGACGGCTACACCGGGACCGTTCCGGTTCAGATCGCGGAGCTACTTGGTTGGCCGTCGATCAGCTATGCAACCACGGTCGCCTGCGTCGACGAACTGGTTTCAGCTACTCGCCAGACCGATGCAGGAACCGAAGACGTCGAGTGCCCGCTGCCGGTGGTCGTGAGTGTCACTGCGGGAATCGTCGAGCCCCGCTATCCCTCGATGCGGGGGATCATGAGCGCGAAGTCCAAGCCAATTGCGACGCTTTCGGTCGCTGATCTCGGCATCGACTCCGGCGCCGTCGGCGCGATCGGTGCTCGCCAGGCGGTCATCTCCGCGACGGTCGCGCCACCTCGGGCGGGCGGCGTCATCGTCGTAGATGAAGGCGACGCACACGAGCACATCATCGAGTTGCTCGCCGAGCTGCGGCTCATCTGATGGCCAACGTGCTCCTATCTCGGATCCTTGTACTTCTCGAGCCGAGCGGAGACGAGCGGATCATCGCATCGAGCTCCGCGGAGCTATTGAGTGGCGCGCGCCAGTTCGCGGCCGTGGTCGACGCCTGCAGCTGGAACGGTTCGGCGCTCGCGGCCACGGCCGGCCGTTACGGCGCTCGACGTCTACTAAGCGTCCAGGTGGCAGAGGGCGAACTGCCCGAACCGGTCGCCGCGCGGGCTCTTGCAGCAGCAATCTGGGCTGACCCTCCTGACGCGATCCTCGTTCCACACACCAATCGCGGGCGCGACGTCGCCGCCCGCCTCTCCGTACTTCTCGACAGCCCCGTGCTCACCAACGTGGTGGGTCTTGAGATGAGCGACGAAGGACCTGTCTCGCTACACGCCGTGTTCGGCGGCGAGACGGTCGTGCGAGCACGCTTTACCGGAGCCGGCCCCGGGCTCTTCCTTGTCCGCCCGAAGACGTTCGCGGCCGTAGACGAAGAGGGTGCCGGAAAAGCCGAGCTCGTAAATCTCGAGACTGGCGACGCGACAGGTACCGATCGCGTCCGCGTCGTTTCGCGGCATGTGCCACAGGCTGACGCGATCGCGCTCGACGACGCAGCCGTTGTGGTCTCGGGCGGTCGCGGTCTTGGCAGCGCCGACAACTACGCCCTTGTCGAGGAGCTCGCCGCGTTGCTGCACGCGGCGTCAGGCGCGTCGCGGGCGATCGTGGACGCGGGCTGGGTGTCGTACAGCCATCAGGTTGGCCAAACGGGCAAGGTCGTGAAACCCGACCTCTATATTGCGGTCGGGATCTCTGGTGCGCTCCAGCACCGCGTTGGGATGAAGGACTCAAAGCACATCGTTGCGATCAATTCCGACCCGGATGCGCCGATCTTTTCGATCGCCGATCTCGGCATCGTCGGGGACGCGACCAAGGTGCTGCCGCGGCTCATCGCGGCGATCCAGTCGAGATGAGGGAACTAGCGTGGCCAAGAGGAAGGGCGGATGGCGATGAGCGACGTTGAGGACCTAGCAGGTGTGCGCGACGAGGTGCGAGCCTGGTTAGCCGAGCACGCGGCCGCCGCATCGGAGAACCTGAGCTGGATGGAGCTCGTATTCGACGCTGGCTGGGCAACGCCGAGCTGGCCTCAGCAGTGGGGTGGCCGCGGTTTGCCGGTGGAGGCGACCCACATCGTTCGCGAGGAGTTCACCCGAGCGGGTGTGCCAGGGTCTGGGCACGACCTCTCGAACATCCCTGCGAACACGATCCTTGAGTGGGGGAGCGACGAGCTGAAAGCGACCTACCTGCGTCCGTTCGTGACCGGCGAGTTGCGAAGCTGTCTGCTCTACAGCGAGCCGAGCGCCGGTTCGGACCTTGCCGGGGTGCGGACCCGTGCGGAGCGGGGCCTCGACGGCTGGATAGTAAACGGCCAGAAAGTCTGGACCACCCAGGGGCGCGAGGCCGACTACGGCCTGCTCGTCGCACGCACTAACTGGGACGTCCCCAAGCACCAGGGCATCTCCTACTTGCTTTGCCCAATGCACCAGCCAGGCGTCGATGTTCGACCGATCACCCAGATCACCGGCGGCTCCTCGTTCAACGAGGTGTTCCTCACCGACGCGCTCATCCCGTTCGAGAACCTGATCGGCGAGGAGAACAACGGCTGGCGCGTGCTCGCGACGGCGCTCGGGGTCGAGCGCGTGATGCTCGGAGGGGTGATCGTGGGAGGCCAGGCGAGCAGCTCCACCGCAGATCTGGTCGCGCTCGCGATCGCGCACGGGCGCGAGAATGACGCGCTCGTCCGGCAGTCGATTGCCCGACTGCATGCCTGGGGACTGATGAACCGGTGGAACACGATGCGTGCGAAGGCCGCAAAGGGTGCCGGCGGACCTTCGGTGTCGTCGATCAACAAGCTCAGCCGCGTCCGGATCCAAAAGACCAGGGCTGAGCTCGTGCTTTCGCTGTTAGGTGAGGAGGGGATGCTTGACGATCCCGCGAACGAGAGCGGCGACGCCGTCTACGACTACCTCGGCTCGATGTCTGCTTCGTTCGTCGGCGGAACCGACCAGATCCAGCGCAACATCATCGGCGAGCGAGTGCTCGGCCTGCCTCGCGAACCAGAGGTTGACCGCGACATTCCCTTCCGCGAGGTGCGCACGACTGCCCGCAGTGGTCGATAGCGGCGAGGCGCACAGCGACAGATCGGGCCGTGTCGTATTGCAGCGGGTGGGACAGTTGACCTGGACCGAGTGCCAGGTGACTGCTACAAAGAGCTGCTGACCCGCTATCTCTACCAAGGCAGGTGTCTGGCTATGCCAAGACAGCTGCGGCCGGCCAGATGCATCGTGTCGTTGGGGCCGCTCTGTTGCGTCCCCGATGTGCCCCACGCTCTGTAGTAGGAGTTATGCCAGCGCAATGAGGCGTGGCTCGGCAAGTGGAATCGCGCCGGGCCTCGGATCGAAGCACTGCTATCAGAGCGGTACTTCGATCCGAGGTGCGAGCTACTTTGCCGCTTACGGCTTTAGGCGAAGCAGTTTCGCGGCGTTCTCCTTCATGATCAGTGGCTTGACCTCTTCGCGGAAGGCGCCGCCCTCGTTGAAGTCGGCGATCCAGCGG
>Ga0208357_1001096_pt1 | contig 20326 bp, 20 predicted proteins | sample NGESurdeep092012_6_FD_184487 | JGI IMG/M metagenome (GOLD analysis project Ga0208357, IMG submission 184487) | Arctic peat soil microbial communities from Barrow, Alaska - NGEE Surface sample F52-2 deep-092012 (SPAdes) | ecosystem: Environmental > Terrestrial > Soil > Wetlands > Peat ... | reverse complement strand
CGCTTTAGGTCCGAGCGTTCGCAGGACGTTGGTGGCCCCGGTCGCACCGCTGCCGTATTCGCGGACGTCTACTCCGCTGCGCAGCTTCCCCAGCCAAAGACCGACGGGAAGTGAACCAACCAGGTATCCGCCGCCGACAACCACAACAACAACGATGCCGGAAATGATCTTATGCGCCCGCATTTTTTTTATAATACTGCTGAACATGGTGAATGATGGGATGAGGTTAGTTTGTGGTCGACGATGATTTGGAAATGATGCGTATGAAGCGGGCCTCTATCTGACCATCGTTATCCGGTTCGCCGATCACCGCGATCTGGTCTCCCACCACCATGTCCCCGATCGCGCTATCGCTGTCCCCATCACGGATAACGGTTCCCAAGGATACCATGATTGATTGCTCATTGTTCTCCTGATCCGTCACCGAGATCGTGGACGTGCCAACATCGATGATCGTTCCCACAACCCCGTGCGTGGCGCTCGGCATCGGCGGTGCCATGAGCCCGATCGGTCCGCCGGGCGTTCCGCCGAAGAATATCCGATAATAATTCCGATCAAAGCCTGCGGCAAATCCCGCGCGGTCGTATCCGACGGCGATGCCGAGCCCGAAGACCACAAAGAGCGCGATCAGGCCGCCCAATATCCAAAGCACCGCTCTTACCTTTTTTGATTGCAAAAGATTGCTCATGAGGAGAATATTCCCACGCGACGATTACGGAAGAGAGATGTTTCGTCGATCAGCGCCGCAAGGGACCAGATGGCCAACAGCACGCCGCTCAAAAGTAATGCCGTGGTGAAAATAGGGAACGTCTCCATGACGGAGAATGCGAAGTCCGGAAAATTGGCGGCCATCGAAGAGAAGTCCGAGAACACCAAAGAGGATATCTGGAAGAATCCCGATTGCGTGAGGTTCGCCATCAGGTTGACATAGCCCGCGATCGCGACGCCGACGGACGCGCCGAACACGCACGCCGAAACGGTGATCTTCCCGATGAGCACCCGGCGCTCATGCCTGCTGATGCGAAGCAGTATTTTTTCCGTCAGACCCGCGGGGGGCGTGGGCTCCGGGAGGGTAGAAAAAAGTTCTTCGTAGCTCATATGTTCCACTATACGAATTGCCGGGCTATTTAGGTGCCAGCGAGCATTTTCCGGAGCTGGATGAGCGCCCGGCGATGCTTGCTTTTGATGGTATCAATGGGCTCCTGAAGGGCTTCCGCAATCTCCCGGAATTTGAGGTGTTCGGTATAGCGGAGCAAAAGCACGCTTCGATAGGTAGGACTAAGGCGTTGTAATACCTTTTCGAGGTCGGCTTTGGTTTGTTTTTTCATGAGCAGTTCGTCAGGCAGATCGGGACCGTCCACATATGGCGCGAGGAAGGTATCGAGGTCGGTCTCCCCTTCCTCGATCTTAGAGAATAAGACCGCCTTCTTTTTTTTGATGGCATCAAGTGCGGTATTCTTCGCGATCGTGATCAGCCATGTTTTGAAGTTCTTGTGCGGATCGAATTTGCGGATGTTCTTCCATACTTTTATGAACACATCCTGCACGATGTCGTTCGTGGTATCGGCATTACCCACATAGCGATACGTGAACTTATAGACCATCGGCATATAACGATCCACGAGCGCGGCAAAGGAATCGCCGTCGCCTTTAAGGACCGCGGCGACGAGCGCGGCGTCCCCCTCGGACGCGTGCGCGGCGCGCACCTCGCCAAGGCTCTTTTCTGATCTCGTCCCCGGCGCGGCGAACGACGCATCGAGGAATATATTATCCATAAACGTCATATATTTATTCTACACTATTTTTTTAGCGGCCATAAAGACCGACCAGTTCCGCGCTGGCGATCGTATGCTTCTCTATTTCTTTTTGGAGCGCCACGACGGATGCGGCGGCGGGCAGGTCAAGAACCGCGTCGAGCGCGTAGAGTTGGAAGTGATAGTGATGCGGCGCTCCAGGCGGCGGGCATGGACCGAAATAGCCAACTTTCTTTGCGTCGTTCTCCCCTTCGACGCTTCCGGGCGGAATGCTCTCTTCTTTTATGATCGCCGTCGCGGGATCGATGTTCCACACCGTCCAGTGAGTAAACCCGCCCGGCATCGGCGCATCCGGATCGTGCAGAATAAGCGCAAGGATCTGCGCCTCGGCCGGCACGTTCTGTATCAAAAGCTCGGGGTTCATATCCCCGCCGTCACAGGTGAACTTTTTCGGGATCATGCTCCCGTCATCAAATGCAGAGCTTGTGATGATCATGTACGTGGAATATTACCTTGTTTTATTGGAAAGTTATCATCATTCAAAAATTCTCCGTATTCTTTCTTAAGGAACGCCGCATCACGAGGTTTTGTGACACCCGGATAGCGCCAGGCGCTGATCACCTTCCGCACGCCGCCGGCGGCATCCTGCACCATCACCCAGATCTCCTGAGTCCATGATTCCTTCCTACCGACCAGCTTCATAGAGACCGGCTGCATCATCGCCACCGTCTTCGGCGCGACGCCTTCTTCGATCCGTTTTGGGGAATGGAGCACATGCCGCACCCGCGACGGCGACAGCCGATAGTGATTCATCTTCGCGCGCGCATGAAGCGTCCATTGCAGCTGGATCGGCTTTTTGAGAAATGGCATCTATCATATTATACCGCGCCGTGGATTAAAAATGCATAAAAAAAATGGCCATCCGTGGTGGATGGCCTCTTGCGAAGATGATTGGGATGGTTAAGAGTTGTCCCTGCAACGAATGCTAAAAATCGTTAGCCGATCCGAGACCTGCTTAAAGAGAAGGCCGCCGAGACACAGTAGCGCCACTATGCAGAGAATTGAGCTAAAAGATTTCGGGGGATTCTGGCAAAGATATGCCGTGAAGGGAGCGATGATGATGACCGCGACCAACAGCAAAAGATCTTTGCATAGAGAGTGCCAAGCACCTATTTTCTTTCTATCCACAACTTTTCTCCTGGGGGAAATGAGAATCTCGTACAGTCGTAACGATCCGCCGATATTCTAACACTTGTTACGGAAAAACACAAGTGGTGCTGTTTATTACTACGATTTCCGCGGCGATTTTGTTTCGCTACCGCGAAATGAGTTTCTTGAACTCCTCCACCATCGGCACCTGTTCCGGTTCCACGCCATACATCTTCGCGCTGTAATACGCGGTCCAGTCCGCAAGGTTGAGCGCGTTGAATATCTTGTTCAGTTCTGTTTTTCCCTGCAGCAAAATGATCTCCGTCTTGAAACCGCGATCGCGATACAATTTCTCGAGCACGTTCATGCGCTTGATGATGCGTCGGTCGTCGCCCGCGTCCTTCAAGAATATAAAATGGAAGTTGCGAGAGAGCGGGATTGTTTTCGTCTTCACGTCAAACCCCGTCATCTCATTATGGTTCAGCTCTGGCACCACATTCCAAAACGCCGGCATCTTGCCCGTCTCGTTGAACTTGATCTTCCAGTTCTGCGCGAGCGCACCATTGCGCGTGGAGGCGTAGACGATCGGCACCGTGCCAAACACGCGCCGTGCAAGATCCTTGCCGCGAAGCTCCTCCCGCGAGGGGTGCAGCTGCGTCGCCAGCAACTTTGATTCCGCGAGCAAGTTCTTCTCCCCCATCACCGCGAGCATCGCTTTCAAGCTGAGTCCAGTCGCCATGCGCGGCTGGAGGCGCAGATCCGGAAGCCGCACATACGGCACCTTCGCCTTGTCTGCCATGGAGATCAATTTTCCTTTCGCCGCGATCACCGCCATCGAAAGTTTCTTTGCCTTCGCCGCATTGAACGCGTCGATCGTCTCTTCGGTGCTGCCGGAATACGAGCTCAGGATGATCAGCCGATCTTTCAAATCCTTTTCCGCGAGCGCCGGCAGTCCGTAATTGGACCATATGATGATGTCCAGCTCCGGATGCCACGCTTTGATAAGATCCGCAGCCAGGTGCGACCCGCCCATTCCCGCAACCACAAATTTGCCAAACTTCTTGAGTTTGGCGGCGTTCTCTATCTTTGGCTCGAACTCGAACTGTTTACCGTAATGCTTTATGTCTTCGGGGATCATAACTACTATTATACGCTATTTGAGCTATTTTAGGTGCTACTTCACTCTAAGTGAAAATTTAACCTCAGCTTGGTCAGCTCGGCTGTTGTGGGGGTTTTGGAGACTGTGCATGTCGCTTCTTTCTTTCATCTAATTTAATAATTAGAATGAGGACTCCAAGAAAAAGAGCTACCGAAAAGATGAAATAGATCAAAAAGCGAATTATATTAATAAACCATGTTCCGTAAAAAAGAGTCGTCAAAAATGGTTCGCCATATTTCAACGTCGAAATTTCGATCTGATCTGCGTTAATACCGGCGATCTTCCCATCCAGATACAGAACTGGAGGAGTATTTTTATTGTACAGAACCAAAAGTTCAATTGTGAAAGAGTCCCCTTTATCAAAAATAATTTTATTGAGCTTAACAAAGTTACCATTTTCAATTTGAGGGGAAAGATTTGCTGTAATATAGTCAGAGTTAGAATTGTCTAACTGAGTATCTATAATGGTTCCCGTGGAGACACCTATCCCCCAATTTCCATTTTGATCGAAATCATTTTGTGTTATATTTGTCCCACCATTATTTATAACCTTAACTTCATAAATCCTAAGATTTAAATTATTTTGCTGAATATCGTTCCCTTGGAAAAGGACTTGTAAATCTTGTATGGGAGCGTTAACATCGAAGACATTTGTCTCATTTGTTATTTGAGATAAGACGCTCGGATATTGAAAAATCTGATTATAACCAACCCAAATTCCGAAAACTACAGCAAAGGCTCCGACTATGCGCCAAGACCAGATGAATATCTTCTTCATTCTTCCCCAGAATCGTTTCAACATTTTTATGGATACGGCCAAGGAAGATTAACTGGAATCGCGGCTGCTTGCGCTGGAAATCTTTCTCCTACTGCGGGATGAAGACGTTCGGCTAAAAAACGTTCAACGCCATCCATCTGTCCCGAAGGGACGGTCGCCCAAGTCAGGTAAAGATTAGGATAAGCGGTTATCGAAGGATCACTGCGATGCGCCTGGATTCTATCCCTAATTATTCCCTGGCCAACTCTTATTATCGGCCCTTTTGCCTGCCAAATAATATAGACCCCCTGTCTTCCCTCAAAAGATGGGTGGTTAATATTCAGATTGAGAAAACCACACCAAGAGTGGTCGTCAGAACAGGTACCCCACGTTAAAGGCATAGGATGATTTAATTAACTATAGTTTATCATATTATTCCGAATGGATTTCTCTCATTTCCCCTTCCCCTGATCAATCGCATGTCCTCCAAACCGATTACGCAGCGCAGACAATACCTTCCCGATATAGCTCGGCGACTTCTTTGACTTCACGCGGAATTTGAACGAGTTCTCGATGACCTGCACGGGCACCTTCAACTTTTTGCCGGTCTTGACTGTCCACTCCCCTTCGCCGGTATAAGCGACAGAACCGAAAACCGTTTTGAGATCTTGCCCATATATTTTATACGCTTCGCCAAGCCAGCCAACGAGCTTCGATTCGATAACGCTCCCACGGTTGTATACTTCCGCCACCTGTTCGAGGTCCAGCTTGAACGGCGATTTTTTCATAATGGCAAAACCCTCCGCGAGCGACTGCATCATGCCGTACTCGATGCCGTTGTGCACCATCTTGACGAAGTGGCCCGCGCCCGCGGCGCCGAAGTACGAATAGCCACCCGGCACGGAGAGATCGCGGAAGAGCGGCTCCAGGCGCTGGAACATTTCTTTCTCACCGCCGATCATGAGCGATCCACCCTTGCGCGCGCCCGACGGGCCGCCGGAAAATCCGACGTCCATAAAATGGATACCACGCTTCTTGAGCAGCTTCGCGCGGCGCATCGTGTCTTCGTAGAACGCGTTCGCTGCGTCTATTATAATGTCGCCCTTCTTTAAATGTTGAACGATGCCGTCTTTTCCAAAGAGCAGATCGTCATTCCCCTTTCCGGCGGTGATCATGATCCAAATGATGCGCGGCGTCTTCAACTCCGCCACAAGTTCAGCATGCGTGAACACTCCTTGGATGCCTTCTTTCTGGATCATCTCCACCGGCCCGGGCGAACGGTTGGATGCGACAACGTGCCAACCCTTTTCGTGCAACTGCCGGGCGACGTTCGCGCCCATCTTACCGAGGCCAAAGATGCCGATCTCTTTGCGGATGCCGCCATGCGCGCCACCGGTCACGCCGCCGGCACCAGCATCAAAACTCTTATCCTGCTCCGCCGGATCCACGAGCGTCGTTGCCTCGGCAACCACCGCCTCAGAATCCGGCGCGTAGTGCCGAAGCGGCACCAAGCCCTTGGCCCACCCTTTCACGATCGGATCAATAAAGTGCCACATCGCGGCAACCTCGCGGCTCGAAACAAACAGCGTCTGGTCGCCCTTAATGCAATCAAGCAACAACTTTTCATATTCCTCCGTGTACTGTGATTTGCGCTCGCCATGACGAAGGTCGATCGTGAACACACGCTCTTCGATCTCCATCGCAAGTCCCGGCTTTTTTATCCAAAAGCGGATCACGATTTGCTCCTGTGGATCCTGCCGAAACGTGATGGAGTTCTTGAAGTGCTCACCATGCACAGCGCCGTAGAGTTCGCATAAGCACGGCGTCTCGTGTTTGAAGATCACCTCGATCTCCGTCACCTCCTCGTTACGCTTTGAGTTGATGATGCGCTTGCCCGCCTCTATGAATATCGGCACACCTTTCCAGCGTGGATGGGTGAGTTCGAGGCCGATCTTGAAATATGTCTCCACCGTGGATTTTGGATCCACACCTTTGATGCCGCGATAGCCGTCGTACTGCGCACGGAATGTCTTCTTTGCGATCTCCGAATGCGAGAGCGGCTTGATCGTTTCAAGGAGCGCCGCGCGAGCGCCGCGGATGGCATCCGCGCTCATGTCGCGCGGTTCGTCCATCGCAATCAGTGCGATCATCTCGAGCAAGTGATTCTGCCCCACGTCGCGCAGAGCGCCCACGCTCTCATAGAACGGCCCGCGATCCTCCGCTCCCACATTCTCGAGTTCGCGCACGTTTATTTTTTCGATCAGATCGCGCCCCCAATCATCTTCAAAGAGATTGTTAAAGAAACGGAACGTTAAAATGTTCTGCAGGGTTTCCTTTGCCAAATAGTGATCAATGCGATAGACCTGCTCTTCTTTAAAGAGCCGGGCGATGCGCTCATCCAGTGCTTTCGCGCTCTTCTCGTCGCTGCCGAACGGCTTCTCCACCACCACACGCGTCCAGCCGCCCGCCGCCTCGTTGCACAGTTCCGTCAGCCGCGCCTTGTGGATGTTCGCAAAGATCGTGTCATAGAACTGCGGCGGCACCGAGAGATAGAACAATTTGTTCGAGCATTGGCCGTGCTCGTCGTCAATTTTGCGCAGGGCGTCGCCGAGCGCCACATAGTCCGCGTACGCGTCGAACGTGATCTTGTGATACACCACCGTCTTCAGGAATGACGCTACAGACGCTGGCGACGCGTGCCTCACCTTTACTTCCAAAATGGCTTGAATGTGGCGCTTGAGGTCATCGTCCGTCCAGTCGCGGCGCGAAACACCCACCAGGCGGAAGTGCGGCGGCAACATTCCCCGCTCGTGCAGGTTGAAGAGCGCCGGCGCGATCTTCTTCGTCATAAGGTCGCCCGTTACGCCGAGCACCACGAATGTGGTCGGCAAATGTGATTTTGGATCGGTCATGGTTTATCTATTATACACCAATCATTCCCCAATCTTATATCCATAACCGTGCACGGTTTTGATGAGCTTGTGGTCGTTGCCCTCGTCGATCTTGGCACGCAAGAAGCGCACATGAACATCCACCGTGTTCGTGAACGGATCGGCGTTGATGTCCCACACGTGTTCCAGGATCATTTGGCGCGTGAGCGTCGTCCCCGCGTTGCGCATAAAGTACTCAAGCAACGTGAACTCTTTGCGGTTCAACTTGATCTCTTTCCCGGCACGCGTGACGGTGTGCGCGAGTGTGTCCATTTCCAAATCGGCGATGATCAGCTTCGGCCCGGTCAACTTTTTCTCGCGCCGGAGGAGTGCACGGATGCGTGCGAGGAGTTCCGCCACAAAGAATGGCTTCGTAAGATAATCATCCGCGCCGATATTGAGCGCTTCTATCTTTGTGTGCGCATCGTTCACAATCGAAAGCATGATGATCGGGAACATCCGGCCCTTCGCGCGGATAGCGCCGCAGATATCGATGCCGTTCTCGCCGTGCCCGAGATTGATGTCTATGATCGCGACGTCGTACGGGTTGACCTTTGCCCACATGAGGCCTTTTGCCCCGCCCTCCGCCCAGTCGACCGCGAAGTGCTCCGCCTTAAGCCCGTTTATGATGAACTGCGCTATCTCCCGCTCGTCCTCTATTAATAAGATTTTCATACCCTTCACCATACACCTCGCACATTAAAAATATATTAAATAAATATTCAAGAAAAGATAAAGAAAAAAGGCCTCGTTTGCCCCTTTTTCTTTATCTTTATCTCTCGCCTTCCGAATTACTGCCCGCTCGCCGGCGTTACCGACAGCAGCGTGATCGTAAAGTGGAGCGTCGCGTTCGGAGGAATCACGGTGCCTGCGCCTGCTGCGCCGTAACCGAGTGCCGGAGGGATCGTGAGCTCGCGCGTGCCGCCCACGCACATGCCCGGAACCCCCTCGTTCCATCCCTGGATCACCTGGCCGCCGATCTGGAATGTGAACGGCGTGCGCCCCGGGTTCAACGAACTGTCGAACACGGTGCCGTTATCCAATTTGCCGGTATAGTTGACCGTCACGCTATCGCCTGCCGCCGCGACCGTTCCCGTTCCTACCGTCGTATCTTTTATGATCAATCCATCCATAGTTGTTGTTGATTGTCCCGTGGCCGTTGTGGGCGTCGGGCAGCTTGTATTAGTGTTAGTGTTGTTGGTACTGCTTGTGTTGCTGCTCCCGCTGTTATCGTTGACCGCCACGCTGGCCGGCGCATTGTTGTTCGTACTGCTCACATACCACGCACCGAGTGCAATGATCGCCGCCGCGATCACCACATATACCGCAAGTAAGATTCCTTTTTTCATAGTTATGATATTTTTGCGCCCGGAGGAACTTCGCCCTCAGGCAGAAACAATACCGGTGTGCCGCCCTCGCCGTGCGCGGCGAGCAGCATGCCGTTCGACTCCATGCCCATCATCATGCGCGGCTCAAGGTTGGCGATGATCACCACACTCTTGCCCACGATGTCCTCCGGCGCATACGCTTTCGCGATGCCCGAAAGGATCTGGCGCGGCGTGGGTTCTGCGATGTCGACCTGAAGCTTCAAGAGCTTCTCCGAACCCTCCACGCGCTCCGCCGAAACTATTTTTCCGACCCGCAGGTCGGACTTTTGGAACTCGTCGATGGTCATCAGGGATTATTATAGATGAAAAAGCATTTCTACGGAAGACCGGGGCGTATGATATATTGTATCTACGAGGCATATGGAAGAGATTTACGATCACCAACAAATTGAGCCCCACATCGCCGATCTATGGGAAAAAGGGGCTGATTTTACGCCATCAATAGATCCGTCAAAAAAGCCTTTTTCTCTTTTTCTCATTCCGCCCAATGCGAGCGGTCCGATGCATGTGGGCAACGCCCTCATGATCGCCGTTCAGGATATCTTAGCCAGATACCATCGCAGTTTAGGCGAGCCGACCCTGTGGGTTCCAAGCACCGATCATGGAGGCTACGAGACCCAGGTAACCTTCGAAAGAGAATCAGAGGGCATAGGAAGATCCGCTTCGGATTATACTCGCCCGGAACTGTTCAATGCGATCAAACAATTTGTCGACGATAACAATACCGTCATAAAGGGGCAAATCAAGCGCCTGGGGGCAAGCGTGGATTGGACGCGCTTCCGCTTTACCATGGACGAGGCGTCGCTCACGGCCGTTGCCCAGATGTTCAAAAAAATGGTATCGCAGGATCTGATCTATCGCAGGCCATACATGGTGCATTATTGTCCTCTATGCGCCACAATGCTGTCAGACATAGAATTGAAAGTGGTCAAAGAAAAGACGACGGAATATTTCTTAAAGTTCTTTATCGAGAACACGGATGACTATTTGGTCTTGACGACCACCCGTCCCGAATTCCTCTTCGCTTCCACCCATGTTCTCGTGCATCCGAACGACGAGCAATACCGGGACTATATCGGCAAAACTCTCATCAACCCATCCACCGGCGACCGGGTCGAGGTGATAGCAAGTAAGAGAAAATTCGATCCGGAGAAGGTTCAGCCTTTTCTATCCCCTTTTTCTCCCTCTTATATAAAGTACGACTATGAATACACGCTGAAGAACAACTTGCCTTCCCGTAATCTGCTGGACTGGCAAGGCAAGTTACTGGATCGCTACCCCGGCGACACGCCGGCCGAAGCGAGAGAAAAGGAAGTAGCCTTCCTTCAAGAACGCGGTCTTATCGAAAAGATCGATGACGCAAAAGAGGATTCTGTCTTTTTTTGCAAAAAGGAGCACCGCGTCGAGGATCTTATTATTCTCACCTGGTTTTTAAACTTCGATAACCAAAAAATGCCGCTTCGCCAATCGGCCATGGACGCGATCAAGCGTGAAGGATTGATAGTCTCACCCCATTGGCGTGAAAAGGGACTGTTTGAATGGATCGGTAAAATGTCGGATTGGCCTATCGCCCGCCAAAGCGTCTGGGGGATCAAAATCCCCATTTGGTATGAGATATCCGATCCGGAAAAATTCATGGTCTGGTTCGTAGACCGAGGCGGCAATCGCTTGAACGGCAACTTGGCATCTTTCATGAACGATGGTGTTTCCATTGACGAGATCGCGGAAGGGCTCGAACGCCTTTATGCAGGCGATGAAAGTGTGCAATGGACGCTCAATAAAGAACCCGGCAAGATATATCTGCCGGAGACCGACTCCTTCGATACCTGGTTCTCCTCCGGCCAATGGTCAACCATTGTTTTTGGTGCCCTCGGTTCAAAAGAGTTGAATTATTTTTATCCGAGCCATTCCATCGTTCTCGGCTACGATCTGCTCCGCTTATCGGTCTCGCGAGAGATCGTGCTCGGGCAATATTTGATGGGTAAACTCCCCTTCAAGATCGTCTATCTTCACCGCCTTCTCAAAGCCGAAGACGGCCGAAAGATGTCAAAGAGCCTGGGCAATGCGGTCCCTTTGGAATTTTACATCGATACCTATGGCGCCGACGCGACCAGGATGGCGTTAGTATCATACACTACGGAACAGGATGACTTCGTGTTTGAGGAAAAGCGGCTGGCCTATTTTAAAAAATTCGCCTCACGGCTATGGACTGTAGGACGTTTCGTTGAATCGAACAACCTGCATGCGCATGCGCGACCGCCTCGTCCAGAGGAGCTACCCGAAGAAAGCAAAAATTTGGTTTTGGAATTAAAGACTTTAATAAAAAAGATCCGACCGTATTTGGATAGATATCAATTTGCCCGCGCCCAAGGTGACGTTTCTGATTTCCTTGCCCACCTCGAAGGTTATGTGGAATGGATGCGGTCCGGAAATGACGTCCCGGGGGCATTATTTACCCTGGACTATGTTTACAAAAAATATATCATCGTTCTCCATCCTTTCATGCCTTTCGCGACCGAGGCAGTGAACGCGAACGTATATAAAGGTTCCCCATTATTAGCAAATACGCGGCAGTAAAAAAATAATACACCCCCGGGATCGCGATCTTTTGCGATACCGGGGGTTAGTGTAACCGCGGGCTTATCCTTCCCGCACGAACTCGACCTCTTTGGCGGCGGAGTGGCCATCCCGTCCCTTTCCAGGCTTGAACGTGACGACATCGAACGGTCCGAGGGTACTGATGGGACCTTTCTGCCACTTCCTAATATCCCGGAAGTGGAAGAAATATTCCACCCCGTCGTACGTCATGAGGCGTCCCGTCGAACTGATGAGGTTGAAGTACAGGACGATAGCCTCCTGACGTCCGTCGGGTTCGACCTCGGTGCTGAGAGCGGGAGGATTCCATTCCGCAGGATTGTTTTGAGCTTCCCACTCTGTAACGTCTTCCTGCGCAGCGGAGAGACCGTCAGCCATCCCTGTCCATATATTTGAGTAAGGGGTGACTGTAGAGAAGCGATGCGTCGGCACGTACGAATATGCCGTCTCACTACCCTCGCCACGTGTACGAACCCGCCATCCTTTCCAGATCTGCTGGCAGGTTTCGTAGAAAACGCCGTTCCTCGTGATGAGGCCAACCTCGACGCTCACGAACTCGCCTTTTGGCGTGAGAAGGATGATGTCCAGACTGTCCTGGTAGTTCGTACGCGTGTGGGGAGCTTTCTTTTGCTCTCCACGCCGGTCGCCTGGTTTTGCTGGAACATCTTTCCACTCAACATGAACGGGCAGATTAGCGACATTCTTGTGAGGGATCGGCTGCATCCGTCCTCCCTCCTCGCAAGGGGTCCAGAAGGCCCGGACACCTTCCGGAAGGCTCACCGGTCCGGCAAGCAATTGAATGGTGTTCGGCCGCCCATATACGCCGATCGGGGCGTAAACGGCGGTTCCCTGTTGGATGAGTGTCGCATTGCCTTCGCGATACCCAAGATTGACGTCACGCTCCATCTTCGCCGACACCTGAATGGCGCCGAACGGCGTAAAAATTCGCATACCGCACCTCGTGGTTTGAATTTGACCATGCCGCCTCGATGATTTGAGTTCGAAATGATCTGGGTATATTGTACCAAAAATGGGAGAATTGTCAAGTTCGCCCTATCCTCCCGTCACCTCGTGCTTCTTGCCGCCACTTGCCATGTTCTTTTGGTGCTCTTCGGTGTTGAGAAGTCCGCACTTTTTCCACTTTTTTCCGCTGCCGCACGGGCACGGATCATTGCGGCCGATCTTGGCGCCGGGACCCATCTCGCTCGCCGGCGGTGCGCCGGGGATACGTAGGTTCATGTTCGCTGCGCCATTCGCAACATTGGAACCTGGCGCGGCACCATTCGCTCCTTGTGCCGCCAGTTTGAACATATTATTGAATATCCAGCCGTTGAAATTTCCCCAGAAGCTTTTGAATAGGCGGCTCGCCTCTTGGCGATATTCCACGAGCGGATCGCGCTGTGCGTACGCGCGGAGGCCGACAGATTCCTGCAACGCCTCAAGATCCTCAAGGTTGGTCATCCATAACATATCAAGGATGCCAAGTAGCTGATTCTTTGCGAGCATATACTCGGCGACCCCTGCGCTTTTTTCGCGGATGGCCTGGATGAAGTCGTCTTCGGTTTGGAGTGCGGCGGGATCGGTCACGATTCCCGCTTCCTTGAACGCCTTTCGCGCCTCTTCCTCCCCCGTCGGCACATCGTCATGGCCATATTGCGTGGGCTGGCCGAGCGTCGGTGCGATCGCCGCAGTAAAGTGCGCGACCGCCGCGTCGGCAATGACGTTCGCGATCGCGGTCGCGTCCGACAACTCCAAAAACTCCGTGCGGCGCTTGTACACCGCGCCGCGCTGTTTGTTCAGCACGTCGTCGTATTCAAGGAGATGTTTGCGCATATCAAAGTTGGCACCTTCCACCTTTTCCTGCGCCTGCTCCACTGCTTTTGTGACCATCCCAAACTCGATCGGCTCGTTTTCCGGAAGATCGAATCGCTCCATGATTCCTTTGATGCGGTCGCCGCCGAAGATGCGAAGTAGATCGTCCTCGAGCGAAAGGAAGAATTGCGTCGAACCGGGATCGCCTTGGCGTCCGGCGCGGCCGCGGAGCTGGTTATCGATGCGCCGCGCTTCGTGGCGATCCGTGCCGATCACGTGAAGGCCGCCGAGCCCGCGTACCTTCTCTGCCTCAGCCGCATCGGGCGGATTGCCGCCGAGCAGGATGTCCACGCCGCGCCCGGCAACGTTCGTCGCCACCGTGACGGCGCCTGAATGCCCCGCCTGTGCGATGATCGCGCCCTCGCGCTCGTTGTTCTTTGCGTTCAACACCTCGTGCTTGATCCCCGCCCGCGAGAGCGCAGCGGAAATGAGCTCATTCTTCGCGATAGAGGTTGTGCCGAGGAGGACCGGCTGGCCTTTCTTCTGTCGCTCCCGAACGTCGGCCGTAATCGCGTTCAGCTTTGCGCCGAAATTTTTATAGATAAGATCGTTCAGATCCTTGCGCGCGAGGCCACGATTCGGCGGGATGCTTTCCACTTCAAGTTTATATACTTTAAAGAATTCCTCGGCGGACGTCTGCGCCGTTCCCGTCATGCCGGAGATCTTCTTATACATGCGGAAATAATTCTGCGTGGAGACCTTGGCATACGTACGCGACTCCTGCTGGACCGTTACGCCTTCTTTGGCCTCGATCGCCTGATGCAATCCCGCCTGATAGCGCCGGCCGATGAGCAGCCGCCCGGTGAACTCATCCACTATATATATCTGGCCGTCCTTCACCACGTAATCCTTATCACGCGTGAACAACGCCTTTGCCTTGATGCTCTCCTCCATATAATGGACCAATCGGATGTTCTCCGGCGCGTAAATGTTCTGTACGCCGATCAGCTTTTCCACTTTTTCCACGCCCTCGTCGGTGATCGTGATCGTCCGCTTCTTCTCATCCATATCATAATCCTTATCCTTCTCCAGGTTTGCCGCGATCCGGGCGAATGCCTTGTAAAAGTCGCTCGATTGGGCGTCCGGCGCGGCGATGATGAGCGGCGTCCGGGCCTCGTCTATTAATATGCTATCCACCTCGTCGATGATGGCAAAATTGTGGCCGTGCTGGACGCGATCCTCCGCACGGTAGATAAGATTGTCACGCAAGTAGTCAAAGCCGAACTCGTGGTTGGTGCCATACGTGATGTCCGCACGATACGCTTCGCGGCGCGACACCGGACGCAGAAATTCCTGCTGCACGAGAAAGCTTCCCGTCGTCTCCACTTTTTTATCTTCGGTCGCCTCGTCTTGTTTTGGGATTTCCCACGTGGGATCGTAGATGAATGCCGCGCCCGGAATGATGGACCCGACCGTGAGCCCGAGCAAGCGATAGACCTTGCCCATCCACACCGCGTCGCGGCGCGAAAGATATTCGTTGACGGTGACGACGTGCACGCCGTCGCCGGCGAGCGCGTTCAAGTACGCGGGCGCGACACCCGCGAGCGTCTTTCCTTCTCCCGTCATCATCTCCGCGACGGCGCCGCCGTGCAACACAAGTCCGCCGAGCAACTGGACGTCGAACGGGCGCTGGCCGAGCGTGCGCTTCGCCGCTTCGCGTACGAGCGCGAACGTCTCGACGGTAATCTCGTCGAGGACCGTCGCCACGGCGGCGGGATCAGCAGGATCGGCCGCCTTCACGCGTTCCCGGAGCGCCAGGCTTTTTGCGGTCAATTCGGCATCCGAAAGCGCCGCCATCTGGGGCTCCAGGGCATTGATCTCCTTTACCTTTTCATCGAGCGCCGCAAGTGAGCGCTTCTGAAACATCTTTTTTAGTCCTTCAAGCATCTACAGGATTATAGGCGATTATATGCCATTATGCCACGTTTTGCGAATCGCCCAAATAAAAAACATCCCGGCGGATGCCGGGATGTTTTAGAGAAGAACTATGCGCGCTTCTTCTTCGCAACTTTCTTCTTCTTTGCTGCTTTCTTTTTCTTTGCCATCGTAATGATTGGTTTTAGTTTATCGGGTTGCGACCACTCCGATAATTTTTTCCACTTTGGGAAAAAATTTACTATAGATTTAGTATAGCAGAACGGTTTTTAACTTTTTTTAATTTCTGTGGATAACTTTTTTGGGGCGTCATCCGGCAAAAAAAGAGCCGCACGGGATCGCGCGGCTCTTTTTTTATTTTTCCCGCTCGGTTTCCGTCGAATGGGAATGTTTCGTCTTGTATTTTTGTATCTCCATATGCAGCATGTTGCGCACTTCATCGATCGCCTTACGGATGTCCGATGATGACGCTTCGCCGCGCAACACCTTGCCCGGCAGCTCAAGGTCCGCTACTGCCATGAATACTTCATCACCCTTCTGGTGATGTTGGGTGGTACGGGCGACCTCCAACCGCAATACGAGCTCTCCTTCCTTTTCATAGGGTTCCACGAACTTGGCAAGCGGGGCCAGCTTTTCCTCTATATATGTCTCAAGCGCCGGGGTGACGTCCAACGACTTCTTTATGGTGATGTTCATATGATTTTATTATAGCAGTTGCACTTCTTCTTCGAGAACGATGCCAAACTTGCCCGACACTTTCGCTTTCGCAAGGATGATCAAATTCTTCACATCGTCCGAACGGGCGGCGAGCACGTTCACGATGAAGTTGGTGTGCTTCGGCGAGATCATCGCGCCGCCGGTGCTCACGCCGCGCAAGCCCGATTCGGAGATCAGCTTCGCCGCGAAGATCACCGGAAATGGATCTTCTTTGACGGAGAACTGCGAACCGCGGAACACGAGTGCGGATTCGTGGATCGCCTTTTTATATTGCTCGCTCCCCTTTTTATGCAATGCATACAGCGGAACATTTTTGAAGATGCTCCCGATGTTCGGGTAGTCGAGCGGATGCCGCTCCCTGCGATGCGTGATCCTTTCTTTTATTACCCTTGCGATCTCTTTTTTATTTCCCCTCGCGAGGCTGAACGTCACATGCGTGATGATCTCCGCTCCGTTCTTCTTTTTGAAAATGCTGTCCCGGTACGCGAACGCGCACTGCTTTCCGGTCCGCCGCGCTATCTTCATCTTTTTTATATCAAAGCTCTCCACCGATGCCACGACGTCCTTGATTTCTCCGCCGAAGCAGCCGGCGTTGCCGCGAACCGCGCCGCCGACGGTGCCCGGAAGGCCTCCCGCCCACTCGAGCCCGGCGAGCGAGTGTGCCGTGGCGAACTTCAAGAGATCGGCCATCATCACCCCGGCGCCGACGGTGATCGTGGTCCCTTTCACCTTTATATCTTTGATAGTGGGACGTAGTACCAGACCGTCGAAGCCGTCATCGCGGATCAGCACGTTCGTTCCGCCACCCAGCACAAACACCCGCAATTTCCGGACTTTCGCCTGTTTGACTGCCCATTGGAGCTCCTTCGCGCTCTTCGCATCAAAAAAAAACCGCGCTGGTCCGCCGATCTTATAGTGACTGAACTTGGATAATGGGATATTCTCTTTTAGCCGTGGCATCGATATAAAGGGGCCATATTTTTCACTCAGATACACAAAAACCGCTCCGCCCAAGACTCTAACAAAAACTTGCTCAAAGTGCTGGGCGGAGCGGCTGTGGTGACCTCCGGTTCTGTTTTTATTGAACGAGTGCTCAGTCAGCCTCTCCACGACCAGTATACCAAATGGACATTGAGACGCAAACTAAAAACCCCTTGCGGGGTCTTTAGCAAAACAGAATCGTATGGGATTATGCCCAAGCCGTATTAATTACTCAAGCATACTCACACTCATTCCCAACCATTGTAGCAGATTCCCGCGGAAATTGCAAGTGCTGCCCGGCACCTCTATGCTGCGGCAGCCGTCGGCGCTTTCTTCTTGAACACGAAATACTTGTACCCGATGAAGTTCCAGATGAATGTCACGAGGATCCCGGCGACCGGCGAAATAACGTCCACCCACAGCTTGGTGTCTGGGCCTATCGCCTTCACGAATGTCGCGACCGCAACATTCGCCGCCCATCCGATGAGCGCGACGGTATAGAATCCCGTTACCTCGCCTGCGTTCACTTTGTCCGTTGAGCCGAACGTCCAATTTCTGTTCCAGAAAAAGCTGTTTGTGGTGGCGCATAGGAATGAGATCGCTTTGAAGACGGCGAAGAGCGGCGTGGAGATCGTACCCCCATAAAGGAATGTCTCCAGGTTGAGCACGCCGATGTCAATGAAGCTGTTCAATGTTCCCACCGCGGCGAATTGGCCGAATTGGTAGAACGCGCTCCATACTTTCGCGATCAGCGAGCAGAGCCACAGCGCGAATGGCGCGAAGACGGTGAAGAACACGAATATGCCGACGCGCACCACGAGCGTCAGATGGACGCTCGTGAGCGTGTTCGCCAAGATCGGCTGAACGAGCAATCCGACCGCGCCGCCGATGATGAGGCTCGCGTAAAGATCCTTCCGGTTCATACTACCGGAGCGCGTAGGTGATGGTCACGTTGTCCGTCACCTGCTGCGAGCCGGGCTGGATGTTCGGCGTTGAAGCTGCCGATCCGACGGCCATCGCTGTCGGTACCGCCAGGTTATAGATGGGATAGGGCTGCGGGAGAATACCATTCTCCGAAACGTTCATCACCCCGCCAAGCGATGCACCGGCTTCCGACGCCATCTGTACCGCTTCTTGCTCCGCCTTGTTCATCGCATCGGCACGCGCGACCGCAAGGAATTCGTTGGGATCGTTGAAGGTGAAGTCCACGCCGCCGATCTGATTCACGCCGAGCGGCGCCAAGCCGCCGAGCACCGTCGCCACGTTCGTAAGATCGTGGATCTTGACCGTCACCGTCTGTGTGAGCGTGTATCCCGTAATAGCGTTGCTTTGAGTGGAGTTGTTATAGTTGTACGCCGGCTCGAGATCGTAGCCTGTCGTCGCGATGTCGCTCGTCGCGATATTCTGCGATGTCAGAAACTGCAGTGCCGCGTTCATTTTTGTGGTGTTATTCGCCTGAAGCGTTTGCGGATTCTGCCCCGTGGAAACTACCGAGAACGTTATTTCCGCCAGATCCGGCGTGGCCATCGTCATCCCCTGCGCGCTTACCGTGACCGTCCGCGCCGCGGGAAGCGATGCCTCGAATCGCACGGCAACCGGCAACCCGACCCCCATCACCGCGATGATCAGCGCTGCCAAGAATGCGTCCAACAACACCCAAAACCAAAACTTTGATTCATCCATATTGTTCATGTTAATTTGCGTTAATTATTTTTTTGAATTCTTCGGCCTTGAGACTGGCGCCTCCCACAAGCGCTCCATCTATTTCTTTCAATTGTACATAATCGGCGGCGTTCTTGCCATTCACGGAGCCGCCGTATAAAAACTTTGTGGATATTCGCTTGGTTTTCTTTAATGAGGATTTAATGAACTTCGCCATCTCGCGCGCGTCTTCCGGTTTGTCGCTCCGGCCCGTGCCGATCGCCCAGATCGGCTCGTAGGCAATATATAAACTTCCGGGTTTTATGGGAATGCCCTTCAGGTCTTTCAGAAGCTGCTGCGCGACGAACTTTTTTGCCACATCAGCGCCTTTCTCGCGCACGGAAAGCGCTTCGCCAACGCACAGGATCACTTTCAACCCGTCGCGCACCGCGAGCGCAATTTTTTTATTGATCATCGCGTCCGTCTCCTTTGCGAACTTTCGGCGCTCCGAATGACCCACGATCACATACTTCGCGCCGATCGAGCGGAGCATCGCGGGGCCGACCTCGCTCGTGTACGCGCCCTGCTCTTCCCAAAACACATCCTGCGCGCCAAGCACGAGGCGCGCGCGCGCCTGCGGCGGCATCCGCTTCCACTCCCGCGCGAGCTCTTCCAGGTAGATGAAGGGTGAACAGACCACCACTGTGACGCCCGCCGGGCGCGGTGTTTTTGCCACGGCTTTAAAAAGCGCGAATGCCTCCGCTTCCGTTTTCGGATGCTCCTTCCAATTCGCCGCTATCAGTTTTGGCAGTTTGCCCATATGGCAATTTTACCACAGAATCGCCTCCTCCTCCTTATTTCTCCGCATTGTAGAGTGCCATGACTTCGGCGGCGGAAAGAGCGCGGTTATAAATGCGAACGTCGTCCATAGAGCTCTGCATATACCAGCCCGCCAGATCGCTCAGCACCACGTTCTCGGAAGATACCACGTCGCCCGTCACTGATGATATGTTCACCGTCGCCGACTGCTGTACGCCATTCACATACGCATACGCAAGGCCAGCGCTCCGATCGAAAATCACGGCCACGAACATCCATTGATTGAGCATCTGGGGAGGCTGAACCCCGGAATTGAAGTTAAGGGCGGCCTGACTCACTAAATGGGTCTGATCGTTGAAACTCACGTAGATGCCACTCGCATTGTACGCAGAATCAACCGACCATCCTCCGGTTCCGGCCTGATACGCATGAGAGTTCCCCACGGGGAAAAATGTTTCGGAGCCGCCATAGCCCGTTTGATAGACCCATCCCGCCACGCTCAAGCTTCCATTTTGAGGATAGAGGGTGGGGCTGTTCGTTGTCGTTATATAGTTGTTCGTTCCGTTAAAATATCCTGCATAGCTCCCTACCCGTTTTCGGGTCAATAGCTTGGAATACTTTCGGCGATTTTTTTGAGTGGGGTCATGAAGTTGATACCCATATGACTTCGCTCCCCGTTGTAGTATGCG
>Ga0208357_1001095_pt1 | contig 20335 bp, 16 predicted proteins | sample NGESurdeep092012_6_FD_184487 | JGI IMG/M metagenome (GOLD analysis project Ga0208357, IMG submission 184487) | Arctic peat soil microbial communities from Barrow, Alaska - NGEE Surface sample F52-2 deep-092012 (SPAdes) | ecosystem: Environmental > Terrestrial > Soil > Wetlands > Peat ... | reverse complement strand
AGCGCGAATCCGACGTCGAGCAGTCGGCGGCCGAGGAGCGCGTACGTCAGCCCGATCGCCGCGATGGGAAACGCAATATTCTTGGTAAGGGCGACGAGCGGCCCATGTAGATTTACCGCGCCCGCAACGAAGTATGCGACGGGCGCCAAAAACAAAAGCGCAAGCGAACCCGTTGCCCAAACGATCCGCGAACGTTCGGCGCCACGCGCGTCTCGAATTGCAAGTGCGGCGCAAATCAGCGGCAAGAGCCCGGGCAAGACGCTCGTGATGACGCCGTATCCGATCGTCGAAAAAAATCCGAACGAATCGTCGATCGTTCCGAGCCACCATCCGATCGGATCGAGTGCGCTCAAGCCAGCAGCGGCGGCGAGGACGGCGAACGTGACGCCGGTCGCGATGCGGCGTAGCCGCGACGCCGGGCGGGCAAAGCGCATCGCATAGATCGCTAGGAGCGCGAGGCCGGTATTCCACAGGAACGGCGACAACGCTAACCCGCCGATCGTCAACCAATCCTGCGGGGTGAACCACGCGCCGAAATACCCAAAATTTTCGCCAAGGGCGAGTAAGATGAGCGTCGTTGCCAGCAACGTTGCATCGAGGCTGTTCGGTCGCTTGACGACGAGAAACCCAGCGAGCACGAGCAAGATCAAAATTCCGGCGAATCCGAGATAGAACTGCCATCGAATGCGCTGCCAGCGGGGATCGTCCGCGATGTTACGATCCATCGAAACGTTGAGAATCTGGTGCGAACCGTTGCGAACGATCGGCACGTGATAGCGCACACCGTCGCGTAAATACCTAAGCCAATCGACTCGTTGAGCGCGACCCATCGCGTGCAAATCGATGACATCTCCGACGCGCAAGCCGTCGCGTGCCACAGGCGATTTCGGGTCTATTCGCGTGACCCGAAATTGAAACGGGGCGACGTGTTCGATCCCAGTCAAACCAACGTATCCGTCGATCACGTGCGCGAGAATCGTGCTCGCCACGAATTGCACTAGTGCGAAAACGCAAAGCGCTATCAACCCGCGTGCAACGAACGGCGAGCGAACCACCAGAGCAATATTCATCGTAGCAACCCGGGAAGTCCTCGGTCGACGGCTCCTCGGTCGGGCCCGGACATCGAACCGGGTTAGACGCCAGCGGAGATTGCCGCGCCGCCATTACGAGGGCAGGCTCTGCAGGTTCGAATCTTTCGCGACCGCCCGGGTCCCCGAAGGTCACAGATTCAAATCCCGGCCCCAATAAAAGCTGTCCCGGCCAGAAGCCGTTGCTTCCACCGTGGCACCGCTGTGGCACGAGGTCCCCGCAGCCCCGCTCGAGGGGGGCCTCGTTTTGAAAGTGCTCCACTCCTATCCCCCTAAACGCCCACGCCGTGGCATTTCTTGTATTTCTTGCCGCTGCCGCACGGGCACAGATCGTTGCGGCCGACCTTCGGGGCGTCGCGTTGCACGGGCTTGGCCGGCGACTCGTCGTCCTTATTCGTGTGAACGGCCTGCGGGCGTCGCTGGGCTCCGGGCATCGGACCGAGCAGCTGCTCGGCTTCGTCGGTGGATAAGCGGCCCGCCGGGCTGGGCATCAGCGATCCGTCCGGAATCGTCGCGAGACCATCGGATTGGCCGTTCATCCCTTCGGGCGGCGGCCCGTGTTCGATCTTTACGCGGAAGATGCTCTTGATCGCTTCGTCGGCAATGTTGTTCTTAAGGTCTTCGAAAATTTCGTAGGCCTCTTTTTCGTATTCGACGCGCGGATCTTTTTGGCCGTAGCCGCGCAGCCCGATCCCGTTCTTGAGGTGGTCCATCACGTACAGATGGTCCACCCATTGGCGATCGATGACCGGCAGCAAGAGGTAGCGCTGTTCGACGACGCGCAGGATGTCGGGCGAGACCTCGCGCTCCTTGGCCTCGTAGGCCTCTACGCCTTTGGCTTGGACGAGACGCCGAATCTCTTCTCGGTCCTTGCCGGACAAGTCGTCGACGGTCAGCATCTGCTTGATCGGAAAGATTGCGTCGAGCTCGGTCAGAATTTCCGGCAAATCCCACTCGCTGGGCGGAGCGTTCTCCGGCGCGTTCTGCTCGACGGATTCGTCGATCTTAGCGGCCAACGTTTGCAGCATGAAGGTTCGCGAATCGAAGCGCGCTTCGAGGATGGCGCGGCGATCGGCGTAGATGATCGTACGCTGCTTGTTCATCACGTCGTCGTATTCCAAGACGTGCTTACGCGCTTCGTAGTTGTGATTCTCGACTTTGCTCTGCGCGTGCTGGATCGAGCGGCTGACCAGTCCCGACTCGATCGGCTGTTCGTCGGTGAAGCCCACGCGATCCATGATCGAGGTCATTCGCTCGCCGCCGAACAGGCGCATCACTTCGTCTTCGAGCGAGATGTAGAAGCGCGTGGAACCAGGATCTCCCTGACGCCCGGACCGTCCGCGCAACTGGTTGTCGATACGCCGCGACTCGTGCCGCTCGGTGCCGATGATGTGCAAGCCGCCCTTAGCGGCCACTCCCTCGCTCAGCTTGATGTCGGTTCCGCGGCCCGCCATGTTGGTGGCGATGGTCACCTGACCGTCTTGCCCGGCGTCCTTGATGATCTCGGCTTCCTGCTCGTGGTACTTGGCGTTGAGGACGTTGCACTCGACGCCGCGCCGACGCAGCATCGCCGCCAGCAGTTCGCTCTTTTCAATCGAACGCGTGCCGACCAGCACCGGACGCCCTTTTGCGTGTTCTGCGATGATTTCATCGACCACGGCTTCGAACTTCGCCTTCTCTGATTTGAAAACGATGTCGGAATTATCCGTGCGAACCATCGGCATGTTGGTCGGGATGACGACCACGTCCAAATTATAGATATCGCGAAACTCGCGCTCTTCAGTTCTGGCCGTTCCGGTCATACCGGAAAGGTGGTCGTACAGGCGAAAGAGATTCTGGAACGTGATCGTGGCCAGGGTCTGATCTTCGCCGCGAACCTTGATGCCTTCTTTAGCCTCGATCGCCTGATGGATGCCGTCGGAGTAACGTCGCCCGTACATCAATCGGCCGGTAAACTCGTCGACGATGATGACTTCGCCGTCTTTGATAATGTACTGCTGGTCGCGATGAAAAAGGTTCCAAGCCTTGAGCGCGGCGTTGAGCTGATGCGCCAACTCGATATTGCGCTGGTCGTACAGGTTCCCGACGCCCAGCATCTTCTCGACCTTCGCCACGCCAGCTTCGGTTATCGGAACGGCGTGCGCCTTTTCGTCGACCGTAAAATCTTCTTCTTTTTTGAGTCGGGGAATGATCTGTGCGAACTTGTCGTAAAGATCGGTCGATTCTTGCGAGGGGCCGCTGATGATCAACGGCGTACGCGCCTCGTCGATGAGGATCGAGTCGACTTCGTCGATCAACGCGAAATAGAGCTCGCGCTGAACCAGATCTTCGACCTGCCACGCCATGTTGTCGCGCAGGTAGTCGAACCCGACCTCGTTGTTCGTGACGTAGGTGATATCGCAGTTGTACGCTTCGCGGCGCTGGGCGGAATCCAGATCGTGCTGGATCACGCCGATGCTCAAGCCCAGGAAGGTGTAGAGCTGGCCCATCCATTCCGCGTCGCGCTTGGCCAGATAGTCGTTGACGGTTACGACGTGGACGCCGCGCCCTTCGAGGGCGCGGGCGACGACGGGAAGCGTTGCGACCAGCGTCTTGCCCTCGCCGGTGCGCATCTCGGCGATGCGTCCTTCGAATAGAATCTGGCCGCCCATGATCTGCACGTCGAAGTGGCGCATTCCCAGCGAGCGCTTTCCGGCCTCACGAACGACCGCAAAGATCTCCGCAAGCATCTCGTCGAGGATCGCACCGTCGGCCAAGCGCGTCCTGAACTCGACGATCTTGGCGCGCAGGCCGTCATCGGAGAGCGCAGGTGTAGCAGACTCCAACGCGTTTACCTGTTCGACGGTCTTGCGCAAGCGAACGATTTCGCGCTCGTTCCCGTCGAACAGGGTTTTCAGAAAGGCCATAAGACTAGGGCAAGAGTCCGATGCCCACGATGCCCACGCTAGCGTTCAACGCCATCGTCGGCGCCACGTTTCCGGTGGCTCCCGAAGCAAACACGAAGATCTTGCCGACGCCCGCGTCGGCCACGTATACCAGTCCCGAGCTATCGACTTTGACGTCGGTGGGGATCTGCAGGAGCGTCAGCGCGCCCGAGATCACGCGGGTGGGAACGGCGTTCCCGTTCGCGTTCGAGGCAAAGACGCGAACGCTCGCGTTGCCCGCATCCGAGACGTAGACCTGGCCGGTCGCGTCGACCGCCACGCCGCTGGGGCTCACCAGGCCCGTGTTCGATCCGGAAATCAACGTCAAGGGTGCGACGTTGCTAAATGCGATGTTCAGCGGCGTCGGCGTCGCCGTCGGCGTTGCCGACGGGTTCGGCGTCGGCGACGGCGTCGGCGACGGCGTGTTCGACGGCACCGGCGATGGTGTCGGGAATGCAAACGCTTCCACGGATGCGCCTTGACGGTTGGCAACGTAGAGCAGCGTCCCCGTAGAATCGTAGGCGATGCCGCTTGGGACGTTTAGATCCGTATTCGAACCCGAGATCACGCGATACGGCAACGTCGGTCCGGAATCGAATGTCGTGAAGAACTGAATCTGGCTCGGCAATCCCGGCGAGGCGGCCGCCGCATAGACGGCAGCTACGGCCACGTTGCCGTTGGCGCCGACCGCGATGCCGCGCGGCTGGCCCATGGCCGTGTAGGTGAATGATTGCAGCGGAAAGACGTTTCCGGTCGCCAGCGCTTTGAAGTTGATGACCTGCGAACTGCCCGTGCCCACGACGTAGTTGGTCGCCCACAGATTGGTGGCCGAGTCGAACGCCAGATATTGCGGGCCGACCATGGTCGTCGTCGCGCCGCCGATCTGATACGACGCAGAAGCGCCGTTGGTTATCGGCGCGGGGTAGATGCTGATAGCGTTGGTTGAAGCGATTGCAGCATAGACCGTGTTCGCGGTAAAATTCGGGCCGATGCCCAGCCCGTTATTGAGTAACGTTGACGAGTCGTTGCTCGAGCATGCCGCAAACGCGGCAGCAAGGCTCAAGCCGACAAGTCCGAGGGTAAGCCTACGCAGCATGTGGTCTCCTGTGATTGGGGTAGCGAGCGTGGTTCCGCGCTAACCCGGCGGATTTCCTGGAATATGTGCGCCCGACCCGCCAGATGAGGTCGGCGGCCTGGTCCCGGCAGCGCCGGACCCCGGCGCCCGATGGAGCGAAAAAACGACCCCGACTGCCACCAACAGGATCAGAAGAACCAAGCTGGCGGCCTGGATTGCCCGACGCCGGACGTAGGTCGGGCGACTGGATTGCGTGTCGATAATAGCGCGGGGCATCGAAGGTCGGCCCTCTAAACTCGGCGTCGCGACGGATGGTTGATTTGGTCGACGGACGCCGCGCCCAGCAGTTGTCCGACGGTGACGAAACGATATCCAGCACGCAAAAAGTGCGCGACGACGCTAGGCATCGCTTGGATGGTTGCCAACTGCCCGGAGTGCAGCAGCACGATGTCGGGCGCGGACGCATGCGCGTCGAGGTGTTGTGCGATGGCGTCGGGCTCCAGCGTTCGCCAGTCACCCGCGTCGTCGTTCCAAAGGATCACCGAATAGCCCAGTTGCTGGGCTACGCGCACGGTCGCTTCGTTGTAGCGTCCGTGCGGCGGACGCATCATCGTGCGAATCGCCGGGTCGCGAACCAGGCCCCACAGCGCGTCCCGACCTTCCAAAATCTCCGCGCGCACTTGCGCGTCGCTTTCACGATCCAAGTCCGGGTGGGTGAGCGTGTGGTCGGCGATCTCGTTGCCGTCGGCGGCGATGCGGCGGCTGAGTTCGGGCCATTCTTGAGCGTCGCGTCCGATCAGGAAGAACGTCGCCGGCACGCGCAAGGCGTGCAGCTCCTCCAGCAACAACGGCGTGAACACCGGATAAGGACCGTCGTCGAAGGTCAGCGCGATAAGCTTGGGCCGATCGGTACGATTCGCGGCATCGCGCTCGTGCATCAAGCGCTCCCAGCGACCGCGCAGATCGTGCGAAAGGGCTTGATGAGCGTCCATCGTCGGGGTGATGATGGTCGGCTCCAGCGCCCCCGCGTGCACGAAGAGACGCCAACCGATACATCCGACCGCTACGATCGCGATGAGCGCGGCGATCCGTCGCAACCGCGCCTTCAAGGGGTCGCCGCGGCCACAGGCGGCGCCTCGGCCAAGTCCGTCCCGACGACGACGGTTACGTCGCTCTGTTGAGGATGCTTGGCGGCCGTATCGGTATCGATGTCGCGTACCAACGTTGGCTTTTGGCCGACTACCGGAAGCGCCTCAAGCACGCGCGCTCCCGAGAACTCCACCGGGGAGTGCTGGTGAACTTCGGTAACGGCCCGACCGTCGTTGGGCGCGTTGCCGATAGCTCCAATCTTGAAGCCGTCCTTGGCCAGGATCGCGGCGATCCGGTGCGCGGCGCCCTTCACGCCGCTGGCGTTTTGCACCTCAACGCGGACCAGTGACGGATCGATCGCCGCCACCTTGAGCGCTTGGTGCGAAGGTGCGGGCGTTGGCGGTGCGATCAACATCGTTTGCACCAGCCGCGCCGTGGCCGACCTGTCCGCCACGGTCGCGGCGCCGCCGTCGGGCAGCGTGACGTTGTCGGATTTGGGCACCTGCGCGACGTGAATCGAGCCCTGGCCGATGCTCGAGAAGTAGATCGCGAGCGACTTGAGCTCGTCCTGGTTCATGTTCGTCGTCGTGTTCTTCTTCACGATCGAGATCAGTTGGCCGGCGTGTAGCATCGTGTTGAGCTTATCGCTCTTGATCTTGTCCAGCATCGCGCGCACCACTTGACTCTGACGCATCAGGCGGCACGGATCGCCGCACCAATCTTCGCGATAGCGCGAATAGCCCAGCGCCTGCGTGCCGTTGAGATGCTGATAGCCGGGCTTGAGATGGATGTTCAGGTGCCCCCAGGTATCGACGTAGTCCAGCCGATCCTGATTCTTGCATTGATGGTTCTTGACGCACGATGAATCTTCGACGTTCACGTTGACGCCGCCGATCGCCGTAATGATCTGCTGCATCGAGTCGACTCGCAAGATCACGTAGCGATCGAACCCCGGGATGCCCAGAAACTGCGCGATGACCTGTTGGGCTTCTTTAATGCCGCCGTCGGACATCGCTTCGTTGATCTTGGCTTGGCGGCCGCCTGGCATCGTCGCAACCATGTCGCGCGGGACGTCGACTTCGTAGATCTGCTGGTGGTCGAAATCGAGGTTGATCGCCTTGATAACGTCGCTGCGGCCTTGGGTCGAATACTCTTCGTCTTTACTCGTGTAGTCGTAGTCCAGGCCCACGACGAGTACGAGCAGATGATTTTTCCCGAAAACCTCTTGCGGGCTCGGGGTGACCATCTCGGCGAGAACCTGGCCGAGGTTCTTGTGCTGCACGATTGCGAATCCCGCCAGAACGGCGAACAGTCCGACGATCGTGCACGCGACGATCAGCGCGATCCGGCGATCCCATCGCACCTTGCGCTTCATCGGCCGATCGTTGAACTCCGGCGTATCGTGCTTAGGCAAGTCCGGCGAGCTCCTTTACCGCGACGCGCCCGTGAAAATCGAACGGACCGCAGCCGTCGAGCGTGACCGGGACGAAATCGCCGATCGACGCCTCGCCGCCAAAAAAGATTCCGCCGTCGACGCCCGGCGCTTCGCCTTGCGATCGCCCGAACCACAGCTCGCCGCCGCCCAGCGTTTCGTGCAGGGCGTCGCTGCGTCGCAATCTCCGTCGCTCCTCCACCAGCACGTCGACCGTGCGGCCGACGCGCTTGGCGCGCGCGCGTTCCGATGCCGAGCGTTGCGCCTCGCGAAGACGGATCAAGCGCTTGCGCCTTTCACGAACGGGCACCTTGCCAGGAAGCTCCGCGCCCGGCGTACCTTCCTCGGCGCTATATTCAAAGAAGCCCACCCGGTCCAACTCGGCTCGTGCGATCCATTCTTCCAAATACTCCACGTGCTCCTGAGTCTCACCTGGGAATCCTACGATGAACGTCGAGCGCATCGTCACGTCGGGGATTTTTGTGCGGAACTCGTCGAGAATCTCCAGGTAACGCTCGCCGTTGGAGGGGCGGCGCATCGAGCGCAGCACGTCGGGGTGCGCGTGCTGTAGCGGCATATCCATGTACTTGCAAACCTTGGGCAGGGCGGCCATCGCTTCGATCAGCTGCGCGTCGATAGTAGCGGGATAGAGATAGAGCAAGCGAATCCATCGGATGCCGTCGATCTCGTGTAAGCCTTCGAGCAGGCGCGCCAAGCCGCCGTTGCGCGCCCCGCGATCGCGGCCGTACATCGAGGAATCCTGTGCGATCAAAATCAGCTCCTCGGTCCCGCCGGCCGCTAGCGCGGCGGCTTCCTTGAGCAACGATTCCTCGCTTCGGCTGCGGAACTTGCCGCGCAGTTGCGGAATGATGCAGAAGGTGCACGGATGATCGCACCCTTCGGCGATCTTCAGATATGCGGTCGCACGCGGCGTGGTGATCAATCGTGGTAGAAAGTCGTGTTCGGGTTCGGCATCGAACGCCAACCGCACCGGGCGCGCGCCCGCGCGCACGTCGTCGAGCATCTCGGCGATCGATGCGTACGAACCGGTCCCGATGACGCCGTCGATCTCGGGAACCAGCGTCACCAGCTGTTCGCCGTATCGTTGGGCCAAACAACCCGCGACGATCAACTGCTGGCCGGCGCGCTTGCGCTGCGCTTGCTCCATGATCGCGTCGGTCGATTCGGCTTTGGCCGGATCGATGAACGCGCAGGTATTGACCACGACCGCATCGGCGCGGTCCGCGTCGGCTTCCAGCGACCAGCCCGCCGCGCCCAATTTGGCGATCATGACCTCGGTGTCGACCAGATTCTTGGCGCACCCCAACGAGCGGAAGTTGACCGACGGCATTAGCGGTAGTTCACAAACTGCAGGGGCAGTTCGAAGTCCATCTTGCGCAGGACGTCCATCACCTGTTGGAGATCGTCCTTGCTCTTGGAAGCCACGCGAATCTGCTCGTCTTGGATCTGCGTCGTCACTTTGAGTTTGAGCGATCTGATCTTCTCGGTGAGCAGTTTGCTTTTGTCTTTGGGCAGCCCGATGCGCAGGGTAACGACCTGGCGCAGGGTGTCGCCCGCCGCCGGTTCCGGCGTGCCGAAATCGAAGGCCTTGATGTCGATGCCGCGCTTGATAGATTTAGCTTGCAGAATGTCGATCACGTTTCGCATCTTCAACGCATCGTCGGAGAGAATCGTGATCTTGGCCCCGTCGCTGTCGATCTTCGTCTTAGAGTTCTTGAAATCGAAACGCCCCTCGATCTCCTTACGCGCTTGATTCAGCGCGTTATCGAGTTCTTGTTGGTCGATCTTCGACACAACATCGAACGAAAATTCACTTGCCACGAATGCTCCTAGTGTGGTGAGTCAGAAGTTCGGTGCAAAGATCGCGAAGAACTTTTGGCCGAATCGAGGAGTGATGAGGGAGGCAGCTAGAGGGTGAACGCGCGCTCGACGACGTCGCCGGACTTCCCGAGCGGCCCGATCGACTTCCCGTCGACGAGTACCCGCACGCCGCCGGCGTTGCCGATGCGTATCAGCGCATGGTTGCCGCGAAACGTACGTTGGGTTCCGGCCGGAAACGTACCCTCAATGGTAACATTGCCGTCAACGGCGACCCTCAGCCACGATGCAGCGCCCAACGAAATCGAAAGCGTGTGGGGGCCGGAGCGGGCTGGGGCCGAGCTCGCCGAGGGTGAGGCCGAGTTCGGGGGCGAGATGGACGGAACGCCAGAGGCCGTAGGCGATGGGGTGGGAGAAGCCGCCGCAAGGGGACGACTCTGGAGCGTCACCTCGTTGTAGACGACAAAGGCGATCAAGGCAACGGCGATCGCCGAGGCGACCCAGATGAGCGCCTGGAGCCCCTTGGGGCTGCGGCGTGGGACCTGGGGCGGATCGGTGGACACGGGCACGATGGCCCCGGCCGTCAGCTCGTTGAAGGCGGCTACGGCCTGCTCGGAATCGAGGGCCAAGAACCGCGCGTACGTCCGCAGGAAGCCGCGGATGTAGACCGGGGCGCCGATCACGGACCAGTTTTCTTCTTCGATCGCGCCCAAATACACCGAGCGGATTCGTATCTGCTCGGCTACCTCGGAGAGCGTGAGGCCCCGTGCCTCCCGCGCAGCGCGAAATCGTTCACCAAGAGCAGGCATTAGGGCTTTTGTTAGCCCCGTTACCCTGTTATCCTGTCCCAGATGACAACGCGCGCGATCGCCGCAATGAGCGGCGGAGTCGATTCGGCGGTAGCGGCAGGCCTTTTGGTCGAGGCCGGCTACGACGTTGTGGGCGTCACGATGCGCATGTATTCGCCAACGCGCGCGCCGCACGCCAAGAGCTGCTGCGGCGTCGACGATTACGACGACGCGCGGCGCAGTGCCGCCATTCTCGGCATTCCGCACTACGTCTTGAATTTCGAGGAGACGTTTCGCCGCAACGTGATCGATCGCTTCGTCGACGAGTACGCGAGCGGGCGGACGCCAAACCCCTGCGTCTCGTGCAACAATTTCGTCAAGCTGGGCACCCTGCGCGAATACGCCGATCGCCTCGGCGCGCGCTACGTCGCCACCGGGCATTACGCTCGGGTCGAGCATCGCGATGACGGCGCGCATCTCTTGCGCAACCGGCACGCCAAAGACCAAGCCTACGCGCTGGCGCAGTTGACCCAAGCGCAGTTGCAGACGCTGCTCCTGCCGCTCGGCGAGTTGGATAAAGCGGCAACGCGCGAGCACGCGCGCAGGCTCGGACTGCCCGTGCACGACAAGACCGAATCGCAGGACATCTGCTTCGTGGAAGGCGGCGACTACCGCGACGTGCTCGATCGCTATCGCGCGCAACGCGAAGAAGTCGGCACCTTCGTCTCCTCCGACGGCACAATCGTCGGCGAACACGACGGCATCGCCAAGTTCACCGTCGGCCAACGTCAGGGATTACCGGCCGGCAACGACGGTCCGCGCTACGTCACGCGCATCGATGCTTCGACCAACACGATCGTGATCGGCCGCGAGGAAGAGCTGCTAGCCGGCGAACTGATCGCCGACGAGGTCAATCTCATTCGCCCCGAACGCTTTTCCGGCCCGGAAGCGCGCGTGCTCGCGATGGTGCGCTACCGCTCGACGCCTTCACCGGCGACGGCGACGATGCGCAACGACGGCGCGCTGGCGCTGCGCTTCGATCAAGCCCAACGCGCCGTCACGCCCGGCCAGCTCGTCGCCCTCTTCGACCGATCCGGCGACGAAGTACTCGGCGCCGCCACCATCCGAGAAGCCCGCTAATGCTCCTGCCGCAACCGCGCCAATCATGCCGGACCATCGACGGGTGATAGTCAATCCGCCCGATTTCGACAGTGTTGAAGCACTTGTTCGTGCTTATCTTACAGAATTCGATGAAGCATTAACGCGGTTGTCGCTCGGATTTGAGGGCAGAACGCACGACTTGCCCTCGTGGGCGTTGACACCCCGCAAGATAACCATCGGATATGTCCCCAGCGAGAACATCTATACGATTCGCGCCGCTGCTGACGCAGAGGCGCCAGCGGATCATTACCGTCGTCTACTAGTCAATTCACAGGCAGAACTCCAAGAGGCCGTCTCGCCGATACAAATGGGCTTTGACTTCCCCCTTGGCGGCGGGTACTGGATGGGTGATGCGCGCATGACGCCGCAAGGCGATCCCACCGTGCCATCGATCGAATGCTTGCCGGGGCTTCTCGGCGTAATACGAAATGACGGGGCGATGGCAAAGATGCTCACAGAACACGAGGCTCAAACGAGCGCCTTGCGCCACTGGGAAGCGGCGTGCTTCGGGCTAGACAAGTCGCAGCGTACGGTTTATGACGAACTCGCCTCAGTCTTCGCACGTTTTGCTGCCATTATCAAGCGAAAAGCATTTCTTGAACGTCGCATCCACAGGTTCATTAATGAACACAGAGATATTATGTTGCCATTTTCGAAGAGCGTATATTACGAGCATCCATTGCGGCGTCTAGATGGTACCGAATATTATGCGGACTTCATCCTTGAGCGAGAATTCGGACAGCCCGCCTGGCTGATTGAGCTGGAGAGCCCCTCAAGCGCCCTGTTCAAAAAGAACGGGGAGCTTACCGCAAACGCCAATCACGCTAGGGCTCAGATTAAGGACTGGATCGTCGCGATCGAGGAAAACGCGGCAAACTCCGCAGATGCTATGTCTTTTCTTAAGGGCCCTAAGACGCGACTCGTCGTTTCCGGGTGTGGCCTTGACCATGAGATTGAGATGCGCGACAGCGCATTTGCAGACACGGTCACTTGGACCTATGATCTCCTGCTTCGCGAGGCCAAGGAACGCGCCCATGCCCAAATGGTAGAGTTCCGGAAGCGCATTGGCCTGAGCGATGGCGACGTTCCTAAATTTCAATAGGCTCACGCCCGCGTTGTGTAACGTGGGGCACGCACTCGCTTTGTCTGCGATCCAGACGGCTTCGATGGAAATGTGCACCGCTTGAGAGGACTGTGCAATCGTCCCAAGCGCGAACTTTCACTAGGCCGCCCTGTCATATCAGCGTAGCGCCGCAGGGCGCGGAGTCGAGCCACGCGACGCAGCGTTGGTCAGCGCGTAGCTCGACTCTGGCGCCTTCGCGCCTACGCTCGCCATGACACGCTCGCCGTGACACTCGGGCGGCGCTCACCGTGACACCGGGGCACCGGGGCATGGCTTTTTAGGCGGTTGCCAGGGCGACGTCGTGGCGGAGGTTCCAATAGGTGTCGCGGATGACGGGTTTGAAGCCGGCGCCGATCACGAGGTTTTCCAGATCGCGGCGAGTCGCTTCGTTGGTGCTGCCCGCGTCGTGCACGACTTGCTCTTCGAGAATCGTCCCGCCCATGTCGTCGCAGCCGTAGAACAGGGCCATTTGCCCCATCTTCAGCCCCGGCGTCAGCCACGAGGCTTGCAGATGCGGAAAGTTATCCATGTAGAGCCGCGAGACGGCCAGCACGCGCAGATACTCTAACCCGGTGGCTTCCTTGCCGCGCAACGGCGTCTTATACGGAACGTAGTACCACGGGATGAAGGCCGTGAAGCCGCCGGTCTCGTCTTGCAGTTCGCGCAGGACGTGCATGTGCTCGATGCGCTCTTGGTCGGTTTCGATCGAGCCGAACATCATCGTTGCGGTCGTCGGCATACCAAGCAACTGCGCCTCCCGCATCACGCCCAGCCATTTGTCGGGCGTCACCTTGCGCGCCGAGATCCGCTTACGAACGCGTTCGACCAATATCTCCGCGCCGGCGCCGGGCAGGGACTTCATGCCGGCGGCCTTCAGGCGCACGAGGATATCGCGAACGGGCAGTTTCTCGACGGTCGATAGGCCAATCACTTCGGAGACCGAGAGCGAGTGGATGTCGACGTCGGGATATTCGCGTCTCACTCGATCGAACAGCGCTTCGAACCAGTCCAAGCCCAGTTCGGGATTGACGCCGCCTTGAATCATGATCTGCGTCGCGCCCTGGTCGGCGGCGAACTTGACCCGTTCGAGCACCGAATCGTGCGACATCGTGTAACCTTCTTTGTGCTTCTCGGGCCGGAAGAAGGCGCAGAACGTGCAGTGAACGTTGCAGACGTTGGTATAGTTGATCGTCGTGTCGATCACGTAGGTGACGACGTTGGAGGGATGCAAGGACATCCGGCGTGCGTGTGCGGCCATGCCCAGCTCGTGTAGATCGGCTTCGTTATAGACGCGGACGCCCTCTTCGAACGAGAGCCGGCCGCCGCCGGCGGCCTTGTCGAGCAAACTAGCGACTGACGACACCGATAACCTCCGGGAGAACGGGCGGCGGCGCGTCTAACGCGCCGATCGCGACCAGCTCCCGGCAGTATGCCGAGAGGCCGCTTTGGGCTGCGGAATGGAACGTGAAGTTCAACTTCGCGTAATAGTTTTCGTAGAACCCTTCGGGGCGCGCGACGGTGCGCTGCGCGGCCGCGACAACCTGTCCCATGTTGCCGCGCGACCAAGTGTACGCATCGGTCAACGCGTGCATGCAGGCACGGACGCCCTCCGGGTCGCGCGCGTAGGCATCGCGGGTCGCGCACCAGACCGCAAAAACCGTCTGCTCGCCCGTCCATTCGTGCCAGAGCGTTCCCAAGTCGTAGACGTTCTCGCGCGGAAACTCCATCAGCGCATCGATCGCTCGATCGCCGATCAAGAGGGCGGGTTGCCCCAAGCGCGCGCGAGCGATCGGCGCGCCATCCTCGATGTAGTGCGGGGCGATGCCATAACGTCGTTCCATCAGAACGCGTAAGAGATTACGGCCGCTGGCCGATTCGGTCGTCACCGCGATCTGAGCGCCGTCCAGCAACGCCGGCGGCGTTTGCGAGACCAGCACGACCGAGATCACCTCGTCGCGCGCGCCGATGCACAGATCGGGCAACAGCACGAGCCGGTCGGCATTGCGCGCGTAAGCAAACGCGCTGACCGGGCTGAGGTCCAGGTCACCGTCGATCAGCATCCGGTTCAATCGGGCCGGAACGTCGGCGTACAAGGTCCCCGGATACGCGATCGCCTCCGCATCGAAGGCCGCGTAGATCGGCAAATCGTTCGTGTACTCGATCCGCCCGCAGCGCAATGCCGTCACGCGAGTACTGCCGGTGCGTCGGGAGCCCAATCCCAGGGAAACTCGTCGTAGGTCGAGTTGCGCCGAACGGGCTCGTATCCGGCACCTTCGATCAAGCGGCGAAATTCGCGATCGTCGACGTACTGTCCCGAGCGCGTGCCGGCCGAATGATAGATCATCTCGTCGTCGGTCGAGCCGTGCGTGCCGTCCATATCGTCTGCACCGAACTGCAGGGCGACCTGACAAACCTTTAGACCTTGAATCATCCAGTAGGCCTTGATGTGATCGAAGTTGTCGAGCATCAAGCGCGCGACGGCGAAGACGCGCAGATCTTCCAAGCCGGTCGTCCAGCCGCAGTCGTTGAGCTCGTTACCGTCGGGATGGAACGCCAGCGGAATGAAGGCGTTAAAGCCCGGGGAACGGCGTTGCGACTCGCGCAAGCGCAGCAGGTGATCGACGCGATCTTCGAGCGATTCGATTTGTCCGTAGAGCATGGTGGCGTTCGAGGCCACGCCCTGGCGGTGAAGCTCTTCGTGAATCGCCAACCAATTGTCGCTGTTGACTTTGTTGGGGCAGATCTTCTTGCGGGTCTCTTCAGCAAAGATTTCGGCGCCGCCGCCGTTGACGTTGTCCAATCCGGCACCTTTGAGCTCGCGCACGATCGCTTCGAATGACAGGCGGTGACGCTTGGCCATATATTCGATCTCGGCCGCCGTGAACAGGGAGAGCTGGACGTGCGGCAAGGTCTCTTTGAAGCGCCGCATCAGCGGCAGCCAGTAGTCCAGCGAGAGCTGGCGCGGATCGTGCCCGCCGACGATATGGATTTGGTTGAAGTTCGTGCCCGTCTCCAGAGCCTTTTCAAAGACGACGTCTGCCGGCATGCGCACCATGCGTTCTTTTTCTTTGAACTCGTCGACGGCGAACGAACAAAATTTGCAGCCGGCGTAGCAAACGTTGGTCGAGTTGATATAGCGATTGAGGACGTAGAAGACTTTCTTGCCGCTCTTGCGCTCTTTGACCTTACGCGCGATCCGTCCCAGATTGTGAATGTCGAACGTGCGGAACATCGCCAGGCCGTCTTCCATGCCTAACGGGATGCCCTCGTCGACCTTGTTTTCAATCGCGCGTAAGGCTGGATCGATCGCGTATGCCACGTGTGCTTCCATCGTATGGTGACTGTAAGCGGCCGGGGTCGGCGCGCCAAGGACCTTTATCGACGCAGCGCCCCGGCTCCCGCGAAGACGACCGCCGCGCCCAAAAGAACGCCTCCGGCTAGGTCGGTGACGTAATGCGCGCCTAGGGCTAGTCGCGACCAGCAGATGCCCGCGACCAAAAACGCCAGCAAGACGGCGATCGGCACGCGGGACGGCAGACGGCTGCGGGCGACCACCCAGGCCCACAAGCCATAAAATCCCGTTGCGATCGCCGCGTGCGAACTAGGATACGAGAACGAGGTCTCGTGCTTGACGACCCAATCCAACCGCCGAGGACGATCGAAGAGATGCTGGGCGAGATCGGCGAGCAGCCAGCAAAGCAACAGGCTGACCAGGCTCCAGACGATCCTGACCCGCCACTGCGGGTAGCGCCAAGCGGCCCCCAGCAGTATCAGCCCGATCGGTCCCAGCACGTACGCGTAACACGCCCACGTCAGCCACCACGCCAGCAACGTCGAGTGGTTCACCCAGGCCGCTTCCCACGCGCGCAGCGGCGCCGGCTCCCCGAAGCGGGTGACAGACCATCCCAACGCCACAAACGCAACCGCGCACAGTACCACCGCCCAAAGGCGCGTGCCCGTGGTTCGACTTCGGCGCGAAGTGCCTACGCTCACCATGACACAACCGTGCGAGCTCGCCGCTAGTTGCCGGCGGCGAAGAGGTCTTGCTGGTTGCCGTTGCCCGCTAGGCGGTCGGCGATCTGTTCGAGCTCGGAAAGGCCTAAGAGGATCCGGCGCGGCTTGGTGCCTTCGTGCGGGCCGACGACCTTGAATTCTTCGAGCTGTTTCATCACGCGAACGGCACGCGGGTGCCCGATCGAAAATTGCGATTGCAGCTGCGCCGTCGAAGCGTACTGCGTTTCGATGATGAACTTCGCCGCTTCGTAACAGAGCGGATCGGCGTCGCGTTTCTCGTCGTCGCCGATTGGAACGACGTCGACCTCGAGCAAGTTATCGGGGCGCGCCTGTTTGGCCCAGAAATCGACCAGCCGCTCGACCTCGCTATTGGTGATCAGCGCGCCCTGCGCGCGTACGGGTTTGGGAGCGTCGATCGGAAGAAACAACATGTCGCCGCGTCCGAGCAGCCTCTCGGCGCCGTTCATGTCTAAGATCGTGCGCGAGTCGACTTGCGAGCTGACCGCAAAGGCAATACGCGACGGGATGTTGGCCTTGATCAAGCCCGTGATGACGTCGACCGAGGGGCGCTGGGTCGCGACGATCAGATGAATGCCGGTCGCGCGCGCCAATTGCGCCAGGCGCATGATCGTGGTCTCTACCCTGGCCGGCGCGATCAGCATCAGATCGGCGAGTTCGTCGATGACGATGACGACGTAGGGCAGTTTCTCTTCGGGATACTTGACGTTGTATTCTTCGATCTTGCGCACGCCGGCCTTGGCGAAGCGCTCGTAGCGCGAATCCATCTCCTTGGTCATCTCGAAGAGCGCGCCGGCGGCCAGGCGCGCGTCGGTGATGACCTCTTTAATCAAGTGGGGGATGCCGTTGTAGACCGTCAGCTCGACCCGCTTGGGATCGATCATCAGCATCTGCACCTGATCGGGCGTCGCGCTGGCCAGCAACGTCGCAATGATGGCGTTCAAGCAGACCGATTTCCCCGAACCGGTCGCCCCGGCCACCAGGAGATGCGGCATCTTTGAAAGGTCGCCGAACACGGGACGGCCGGTAATATCTTTCCCCAGGGCCATCCACAACGGCGGTACCTGACCGCGCTGCGGAATCGCGTCGAGAATTTCGCGCACGGCGACGACCGAAACCGTCGCGTTGGGAACTTCGATACCGACGGCGGACTTGCCGGGGATCGGCGCCTCGATGCGTACGGTGGTGGCAGCCAGCGCCAGCGCGATATCGTCGGCCAGCGCCGCGATCCGCGAGATCTTCACGCCGCGCTCGGGCCGCAGTTCGTAGCGCGTAATCGACGGGCCGCGCTCGATGTGCGTGACCTTCGCACCGACGCCGAACGACGCCAGCGTATCCTCCAGAACGTGCGCGCGGTTGGATTCGTCGACGACTTGGGCCTGCGGTGGATCGAACAGGGAGAGATCGGGTAGACGATAGGTCCGCGCCACGCCGGCCGCGCTTGCGGGTTCGTATTCTCCACTGACCGGTTCGTCGAAGCGGGCCTTTGGCACCGTCGCCACCACGACCGGCGCCGCGACGAACGGCACGAACGTCTCCACCGGAACGATCGCGACGGGGTCGGCCTCCGTGGACGGCTCGTCGTCATCGTCGTCGATGTCAAAAACCGCAGCTTTGGGCGCACCCGGCGACGCCTTCGCGGGCCCCTTGGGCAGCGCGAACGCATCGCGAACGCTTTGGTGTCCTTGCGGAAGGGCGAAGTTGAGCTTTGGCCACCGAATGCCAGAGACGGCACCGATCAGCCATCCGATGACCTTCTTCAGACTGGCGTTGGTCAGCGCCAGCGTTAGGACCAGGAATGCAACGACGAGGACCACCCACGCTCCGGCGCCGCCCAGGAGCGCGTGGAGCGACCACCAAACGTTCGCACCGACGAAGCCGCCCTTGCGCAGACCGCCGGCGCCCAACGCCGCATCGATCAGCAGGAAGTAGCCAAGCGCGAAGAGTCCCCACGACGCGATCAGGCGAGGCACGTTGATTTCGAGAAAAACGATCGCGCCGAACAGCGCCACCAGCACCGGGAAAAGCGGCGCGCCGCCTCCAAACACCACGTGCAACATCCAAGCCGTGGCCGCTCCGATATGCCCGGACGACGACGGCAGCGCAAGCGCGATTCCAAAAACCACGGCCAAACCGATCGCGGCAATGCCGACGATCTCGAGGTTGAGTCGAGTTCTAGCGGTTGCCTTCCGCCGTACGCGTGCCATCGATACCGTTTCTTCGTCGTAGTTAGAGGAGATCATTTGAACCCGCCGACCATCGTCGTCCTTGAAGGCGACCAGACCGGACAAGAGTTGCTCTTGCAATCGCTGCGCGTCCTCGACGAATCGGTCATCGACGTTCCGCTCCAATTCGAGGCCTACGATCTCTCCTTAGAAAAACGGCGCGAGACGGCCAACCAAATCGTCTTGGACGCATCCGCCGCGATGGTCAGGCACAAGCTGGGTCTTAAGGCCGCCACCGTTACGCCCGAAGCCTCCGGCGACGTCGGATCGCCCAACGCCATCTTGCGTAAAGCGATCGACGGTAAGGTGATCGTGCGCACCGGACGCAAATTGCCGCGCGTGCGCCCGGTCGCGGGCATTCACGCGCCGATCTCGGTCGTGCGCATGGCCGTCGGCGACGCCTACGGCGCCAAGGAATGGCGCGAGGGCGAAGGCGACGACGAGATGGCTTACCGCACCGAAGCGATCTCGCGCAGCGTCTGCCGCTTCGTTTCGGAATACGCCTTCGTCCATGCCAAGAAGATGAACGCCAAAGTCTTCGGTGGCCCCAAGTACACGGTCAGCCCGGTCTATGAAGGCATGTTAAAAGAAGAGATGGACGCGGCGGCCGCGCGGCATCCCGACGTTGCCTACGAGCCCCAGCTGATCGACGCGACCTACGCGCTGCTGCTGGGCAACGCCGGAGACGATCCGCTAGTGATTCCCTCGCTCAATCGCGACGGCGATTGCCTTTCCGATTTGGTCATGCAGTTATTCGGGTCGATCGCCGGCGCGGAATCGATCTTGCTTTCCTTCGATCACGATCTCAAACCATCGGTCGTGATGGCCGAAGCGCCACACGGCACCGCGCCGCGCCTGTTCGGAAAGAACGTCGCCAACCCGCTAGCGATGATCCTCGCCGCGGGCGCACTGCTGGGCTACATCGACGACAAGCGCGCCGCCAACGCCTCGCGCGCTATCTACGAAGCCGCGCTCGAAGCCGTCCACGGCGGCATCGCTACAGCCGACCTTGGCGGCAACGCCTCCACCACGGAGTTCACCGACGCCGTCATCGACGGAGTAAAGCGCAAGCTCGACGTCTGGTCGACCCTCTAGCGCTTAAGCCGCGATCAATGCCACCCCGGCGAGCGCGATGGCGAGGCCGACGTTTTGGATGGGAGCTAGGCGTTCTTTGAGCACGATGCGCGCGAGAAAGACCGTCGAGGCGGGATAGAGCGAGGTGAGTACGGCGGCGATCGCCAGCGTGCCCACGTGCGTTGCCAGAACGTAGAGCACGTTGGCCGTCGCGTCGATCGCGCCGGCGAAGACGATCAGGCCCAGCGTCCCGTTCCCGGGAACGATCGAGCGACGCCCGATCAGCACGACCACGACCAGCAGTACCACCGAACAAAGACGCGCGGCGAGCAGCGGCTGCAAGCCGGCCGCCGGATGCGCCAGGGTGAGAAACACAAAGAACCCACCGATACCCAAGCCCGACAAGATCGCTTCTTTGACGCCCGCGGTCGAAACCTCAATGCGTCCGTTCTCGTCGTGCGACAGCGAAATCAACACGACGGCCA
>Ga0208357_1001094_pt1 | contig 20339 bp, 14 predicted proteins | sample NGESurdeep092012_6_FD_184487 | JGI IMG/M metagenome (GOLD analysis project Ga0208357, IMG submission 184487) | Arctic peat soil microbial communities from Barrow, Alaska - NGEE Surface sample F52-2 deep-092012 (SPAdes) | ecosystem: Environmental > Terrestrial > Soil > Wetlands > Peat ... | reverse complement strand
CGGTGACACCATCCCCAGCCGACCACGTCGGCATCAACCTACCCAAAGAAACAGCCACAATCTGAACCAAGTGACTCCACACAGCTTGACATCGCTCGTGCCCCGGACCGGATCCGCGAGCCCATCCGGGCTTGCGCTCAATCTCCGGTCTTACGTGCAGTGCGCCGACGCCGCAGCGACTCAGTCTGCGAGGCCGAGCGCAGGCATCCGCTGGATGCCGAACGTGTGCAAGAGGGCCGAGCGTGCGGCGAACCAGCCGTTCATGCCGTGCACGCTCGGGCCGGGCACCGTCGATGCAGAGCACAGGTAAACGCCATCGATCGGTGTGCGCCACGGCTCGCTCGACGCGACAGGCCGCCGCACCAACTGCGTCAGTGAGATCGCCCCGCCGGAGATCTCGCCGCCGACGTCATTCGGATTGTGCTCGGCCAGCTGCACCGCCGACATCGACGCACTGGCCAGAATCGTGTCGCGGAAGCCCGGCGCATACCGCTCGATCTGCCGCGTGATCGTCTCCGTCGCATCCAGCCTCGACCCGTTCGGCACGTGCGCATACGCCCACACGACGTGCTGCCCGGCGGGCGCGCGCGTCGCGTCGAACAGCGACGGCTGCGACACCAGCGTGAACGGATGCGCCGCGTGCCTCCCCCGCGCAACCTCGCGTTCCGCACGCGCAAGCTCGCCCCTGTTGCCGCCGAGGTGCACGGCTGCTGCAGCCGCGACATCCGGATTCGCCCACGGAATCGGCTCACTCACCGCAAAGTCGACCTTGGCGACGCCTGGCCCGTAGCGGTAGCGCTCCAGTCTGGCGCGATACGCGGCCGGAAACCTGCCGACCGAACCCGCTGTCCCCGCGCCCCCCGGCCCCGCGCCCGCCACCAACCGCAGCATGGCGCGAGGCGACGTGTCGAACAGCGTGGCGCGCGCCGGCGGCAGCTCGCGCAACGCCGTCACCTCATACCCTGTGACAATCTCGCCGCCGTGGGCGCGCAGATCCGCAGCAAGCGCATCCGCAATCGACTGCGATCCGCCGACCGGAATCCCCCACCCGCGCGCGTGTCCATGCACGGCGAGCACGAGTCCGGCAGCCGCGGACGCGAGCGAGGGCAGCGGTGCGGTCGCATGCGCGGCGACGCCGGTCAGCAGGGCGGGCGCGACTTCCGCCCGAAAGCGGGCGCCCCAGAGGCGGCTGCCCTGCTCGAGCACCCGCAATCCGAATCGAGCATCGACGAACGGATGCGTCGGCCAGCGCACAAGCGGCGACGCGGAGAACTCGGTGATCGCCTCCACCCCGCGCACGAGCGGCGCGAACAAACGTCTCCACGCCGCGCCGTCAACGCCGAGGCCGCCGGCCGTGCGCTCGAGGTCGCGCCACGCGACTCCGGCGCGACCACCGTCGAGCGGATGCGCGTACGACGCCTCCGGAACCACGAACGACATTCGCTTTTCAAGTTCGAAAGCGCGGAAGAACGGCGACGCGAGCGCTTGAGGGTGCACGGCGGAGCAGATGTCGTGGCGAAAGCCGGGCAGCGTCAGTTCGGCGGTGCGTGTGCCGCCACCTTGTCGCTCCGCCTGCTCATATACGCGAACGGACAGCCCGGCACGGGCAAGCGTCACTGCGGCGGCGAGACCGTTCGGTCCGCTACCGATGATGTTGACGTCGAGCTGGTCGCTCATGTCATCCCTTCGTCGGGAGACGACCGGAAACTCGCGTCGTCCTGCCCGCGCTGGCTCCACAACGGTTCTTCGTCAGCCTAGTGCGCTCGTGCCGGGCGCCGGCAGTGGAAGCGCCTGGCTGGCATTAGCCGATGCGGCCAGATGGCCTTCAGGGGGCCGAGTCGAACCTGCAGCGAGCGCAGTTGCGGAAACGCATTGTTCCCGGCCACCTTCGCGGTGACCGGGAACAATGTTTGTGCGTGATTTTCCTTGCTAGGTGATGCTAGGCGATGCCTGCACCGTCTCGGGTCTCTGCACTACTTCACCGTCCGACGACGGCGGAACACGACCAGCCCGACCCCCGCGAGCATGAGCGCGAATGCGGCCAACCAAGCACCGACGAGCACGTCGGCCCCGGTCTTCGCAAGCGCCGCGAGGGCGGGTGCGACTGCGGGCGCGACATACGAGAACCCGTGAGGCAGCGTACTGGTGCCGCAGGCAGTGGACCCAACGACCGTCACATCGACCTTGCCGGTGCCTGCGGGCGAAACCGCCGTGATGGTCGTGTCACTGACCACCCGGAAGCTCGTAGCCGGTGTGGTGCCGAAGAGCACCTGCGTGGCACCGGTGAAGCACAAGCCTGTGATCGTCACGGTCGTGCCGCCGGCTTCGGGTCCCGAGTTCGGATCCACGGTACTGATCGACGTCGCCGGATCAAAGGTGAACGTACCGGCAGCCGAGTCACCATTCGGGCTCTGCACCACGACACTCACGGGACCCGCCGTGTGCGCCGGAGTCGTCACCGTAATCTCCGTACCACTCACAACGGTAAACGCGGTACCCGCAGTGCCGCCGAAGGTCACACCCGTCGCACCGGTAAACCCGGTACCCGTCACTGTGACCACGGTGCCACCTGTGTCCGGACCATGCGTCGGAGACACGCTGGTGATCACCGGGGCGGGAGCGGCAACAAACGTGAACGTGCCTGGCGCCGAATCACCATTCGGACTCTGCACCACTACATCGAACGGACCAGCAGCATGCGCCGGAGTCGTCACGATGATCTCTGTGGCACTCACGACACTGAACGCCGTACCCGCGGTACCACCGAAGGTCACACCCGTCGCACCGGTGAACCCCGTACCGGTGATCGTGACCACCGTGCCACCTGTCGTCGGACCACTCGTCGGAGTCAAGCTCGTGATCGCCGGAGCAGCAGGCGGGGCAACAAACGTGAACGTGCCCGGAGCCGAATTACCATTAGGACTCAGCACCACCACACCCACAGGACCAGCAGTATGCGCCGGCGTCGTCACCGTGATCTGCGTGTCACTGACAACGGCGAACGCCGTACCGGCCGTACCACCGAAGGTAACGCCCGTCGCACCCGTAAACCCGATACCCGTGATGGTCACCGCGGTGCCGCCCGCCGCCGGACCGTGTGTCGGAGTCAGACTCGTGATCGCGGGGGGAACAACAGCCGCCTTCACGTTGGCTCCAACCTCCGCACGGCCGAGATCGACCGTCGCACCGGCACCGCCCAGCAACGACGCCCGCACTGCCACCTCACGGTAGGAGTTCGCTGCGGTGCCGGGTTCCTGCACATTCAGGGTGATGCCGATGGCGGCGCCAATGCCTTGAAGCACCGGATTCAGTGCTGTTGTCAGGCTTGTGACGGCAGTCGTTAACGCCGTAGCAATCGTGCTCAACGCTGTGGTTCGCGCGGTGGTGACCACGCCGGCCAGCGTCGACGCGAGAGTCGTCGTCAACGTGGTCACGACCGGCGCGAGAATTGCCGGGACGACCCCGGTACCCGACGCGGTGATAACCGCTGTGCCCGCGGCGAGATCACCGAGGGTGCCGGTGTACGCCAGAGACAGCTTCCCGCCGAGCGGCGCGGTGCAGCCCGCCGGCACGCAGATTCCGCCGCTGATTGTCACGGGTGCCGCATTGAACCCCGTCTGCACGGCCGTGTTGATGTCGGCCTGCAACGTGGTCAGGATCGTTCCGAGGTCGCCGACGATCGTGTTGATGACGGTAGCGCTGAGCAAGGCCGTGTTCGGGGCCCGATTGTTCAACCCGCCGATGACGGCGCCCAGATCGACGGTGATCGCGCCAGTACCGGGGGTGAGTGTGACCCCGCCCTGGGACACGGTGGCCGGCAACGCGGCGATGACCGCCCCCAGCAGGTTGGCGTTCACGGTAACAGCTAGGTCGTTGGTGCCGGTCAGCACGGCCAGAGCCGGAATGCTGTTAATGACTCCGGTGACATCATTGAGCAGCGTCGACGACAAGCCGTTCACCGCCGTGTTCACTGTGGTCAAGGGGCCGACGAGCGACGTGGCCAGGCTCCCAATCAGCGGCGAAGTCAGATTCATCGTTGCGTTGACCACGTTGTACCCGCGGCAGTTGATCGGATTTGACAGGTCCGCACAAGAGACGGCCGGGCCACCCGCTTGTGCGGCATCCAATGCTGCAACGCCGGTAACGGCGCCGAGGCTGATGTTCCCTGCGCTCAACACTGTCGGTGCCGGGTTGCCCAACATGTTGACCAGATCGATCGATGCGTTCGACGGGAACGCGCCGGTCCCAGTCAGGTCGACGACGCCGGAATTGCTCACTGCTCCGGAGCCGGCACGGGATACGCCATTGTCCGAAGCTTGCGCGTATTGATTGGCGATACCCGCTGTCAGGAACTGCGACAGCGGAATGGTGACACCGCCCGGAATCGTGACGTTGAGCGCACTCAGTGCGGTCAGGTCAAGGCTGCTCGTCTGCGTGTCCGCAGTCGCGCTTCCGTTGTTGGTTGCTGTCGACCCCTGTAGTGCCAGGAGCGAATCAAGCGTTCCCGCGCTGGTGAGCAAACTGCCGGAAAGGAAGCGCGCCTGCGCATTCGACGAATCACCGGGAGCCGCGACCGCAGCGAGAGCCCCGGTCGACATCAGCGCGACGACACCCACGATCGCCGTCGCACGGAACAACCGGCGACCGGTCACGCCCCTGCGATGTTGCGGATGTCTCCTGCCTGCTACCACATCAGCTCCGCTGTCACTCGCCGATTTTCCGCGCAAAAAGTTCATCGTGCTCCCCTTCAAACAACAAGACCGTCTCGCCATATGTCAGCGACGTGGTATTCATAGACAGCATCCAACAGATCACAAGCTATCGATCAGCTTCCAACGCGGTCAACGGTTGCGGCAGAATGAGCCCCAATGGGGGGTATCAGCCTTGTCTATTGCTGAGTAATCCTCAATTTGCGAGCTGCCTTTCTTCCCGCAAAACTCACTCAACGACCGTCAGAGTCTGGCGCGCGATCTCGAGTTCTTCGTTCGTTGGGATGACGAGAACGGCCACGTGCGAGGCATCCGTCGAGATGATCCGGGCCTCGCGATCCGCGGATTCGTTCCGCTCCACGTCGATCCGGATGCCCATCGGCTCGAGCCCCGCCAACGCCCCCGCACGCACGAGCGCGTTGTTCTCGCCGACGCCTGCAGTGAATGTGATCACATCGAGTCCGCCGAGCTGCGCGAAGTAGGCTCCGACGTACTGCTTGATCCTGTGCAGGTACACCTCGAATGCCAGTTCGGCGACCTCATCTCCGGCTGCTGCGGCCCGCTGCACGTCCCGCATGTCACCGTGCCCGCTCAGCCCGAGCAGCCCGCTTCGGCGGTTGAGCAACACGTCCAACTGCTCGATGTCGTACCCGGCCGTGCGGTTCAAGTGGAACAGCACCGCGGGGTCGATATCACCCGAGCGCGTGCCCATCACCAGACCTTCCAGCGGAGTCATGCCCATGCTGGTCTCGACCGAGCGGCCACCGTCGACCGCACACGCGGATGCCCCGTTCCCCAGGTGCAGCACGATCTGCTTGAGTTCGGCCAGGGGGCGACCTAAGAAAGCTGCGGCCGCCTCGGACACGAATTTGTGCGACGTGCCGTGGAAGCCATAGCGACGCACCCGGTAGCGCTCTGCGACGTCGGCATCGATCGCGTAGGTGTACGCGGCAGGCGGCAAGGTCTGATGGAACGCAGTGTCGAAGACGGCGACGTGCGGGAGGTTCGGGAACGCCTTCTGCGCCGCGACAATGCCTTGCACGTTGGCCGGGTTGTGCAGCGGCGCAAGTTCGGAGAGATCCTCGATGTTGATGCGAACGAGGTCGGTGATCAGCGTCGGTTCGAAGAAGCGCATGCCACCGTGGACGACGCGGTGGCCGACCGCGATCGGCGGATGCTGCGCAAGACTCGGGCCGCTCTGCTCGAACGCATCCAGCATGACCGCGAAGCCTGCCGTGTGATCGGGGATCGGCAGGGTGCGCTCGGTCACACCGTCCGGACCGCGATGCGTTGAATGGCCACTGGCTTCGCCGATGCGCTCTACCAGTCCGCTCGCCAGCGTCTGCTCGGTGGCCATGTCGATCATCTGATATTTGAACGACGACGACCCGCTATTGACGACGAGGATGCTGCTCACTGGCTCCTGCTTTCTGTGCTGTTGGTACCGGTGGTCGAGTAGCGAGCGCCAGCGAGCGTTGGTGGTCGAGTAGCGAGGAACGAGCGTATCGAGACCCCGTCGCGAGGTCTCGATACACGTACTCGCTGCCCTCGTGCGTTACTCGACCAACAGGGTTCATTCTTGCGCTTGGATCGCCGTGATCGCGATCGTGTTCACAATGTCCTCGACGAGTGCACCGCGCGAGAGGTCGTTGATCGGCTTGCGCAGGCCCTGCAGCACCGGCCCGATGGCCACGGCCCCCGCGCTGCGCTGCACCGCCTTATAGGTGTTGTTGCCGGTGTTCAGGTCGGGGAAGATGAACACCGTCGCCCGGCCGGCCACTGGCGAGTCCGGCATCTTCGTGGCGGCAACGGCGGCGTCGGCCGCGGCGTCGTATTGCATGGGCCCATCGACGAGCAACTGGGGTCGACGTGCACGCACCAGGGCGGTGGCGGAACGCACCTTCTCGACATCCGCCCCCGAACCGGAGCTTCCGGTCGAATACGACAGCATGGCCACGCGCGGTTCGATGCCGAACTGTTCAGCGGTCTGCGCGGATGAGATTGCGATATCCGCCAACTGGTCGGCGGTCGGGTCGGGGATGACGGCGCAGTCGCCGTAGACGAGCACCCGGTCGGCGAGCGCCATCAGAAAGACGCTTGAGACGACGGAGACGCCTTCGCGGGTTTTGATGATCTCGAATGCCGGACGGATGGTGTGCGCCGTGGTGTGCGCGGCACCGGAGACCATGCCGTCTGCGAGCCCGGCGTGCACCATCATCGTGCCGAAGTAGGAGACATCCGTAACGGTGTCGCTGGCCTGGCTCAACGTCAGACCCTTGTGCGCGCGCAGCTGTGCGTACTCCTGCGCGAAGCGATAGCGCAACACGTCGTCGAACGAACTGACCACGTGTGCCGCCGAGATGTCCACGCCGAGGCCGATCGCGCGCGAGCGCACCTCGATCTCCTCGCCAAGGATCGTCAGGTCGGCGATGCCACGGGTGAGCACCGTCGCGGCGGCGCGCAGGATCCGATCATCGTCGCCCTCGGGCAGCACGATGTGTTTGCGCTCCGCGCGTGCTCGTTCGACGAGCTGATAGCCGAACATCAACGGCGTGACGACAGGCGATCGCTGAACGTCGAGCAGGGCGAACAGGGCATCCGCATCGACATGGGTCTCGAACAGTGCGAGCGCCCGGTCGTGCTTGCTCTGCGAATCCGCTGCGAGCCGCCCACGCGTTCGCGTGATCCGCACAGCGGTCTCATACGTTCCATACTCCGTGCGGATGATCGGCAAGGTCGTGCGCAGACCGTCGATCAGGCGGTCGATCGGCTCCGACAGTTCGAATCCGCCGTTCAGCGCGATGGCCGACAGCGTCGGGAACGTACCGGCCGAGTGCGCCATCAGCACGGCAAGAAGCACCTCGCTGCGGTCGCCCGGCACCACGACGACGGAGCCTTCGATCAGGCGGGTCAGCACGTTCTCCATCGACATGGCCGCGACGACGACGCCCAGTGCCTCGCGATCGAGCAGCTCGGGGTCACCCTTGATCAACGTTCCGTCGATTGCGGCCAGGATGCTGCGCACGCTCGGCGCGACCAGTGTCGTGTCTTCGGGCACCGCCCACACCGGGGCCGGCCGGCTCGTCGTTGACTGTCCGTGCGCACCCGCGCCGACGATTCGCCGCGCGGTATGATCGACGACGTCGATGATCTGGGTCAGCGCGGCCGGATCGGCCCGGTTGACGACGATGCCGAACAGGGCAGCATGCTCTGCCTGCAGCTCAGACAGCGTCACTTCCGCGAGCTGGCGCACCTCGTCGGGGGTGCGGGCATCCGCTTGTCCGAGGCGTTCTTCGAGGCCCTGCCCGGACCGACCGCCGAGCACGAGAAGCACGGGCGCACCGAGATTGGCGGCGACGCGGGCGTTGTAGCCGAGTTCGGTCGGCGCGCTGACGTCGGTGTAGTCGGAGCCGACGATGACGACCGCGTCGCACTGCGCTTCAACGGCCTTGTAGCGCTCGACGATGCGCACCATCGCCCCGTCGGGGTCGGAATGGACGTCGTCATAGCTGACACCGATGCACTGGTCGTAGTCGAGGCCGACTGCCACGTGGTCGAGCAGCAGCTCCAACACGTAGTCGCGTTCCGTCGCCGACCGAGCGATCGGCCGGAATACGCCAACGCGGTGCAACCTGCGGGCCAGCGTGTCGAGCACGCCCAGCGCGATCGTCGACTTTCCGGTGTAGCCCTCGGCCGACGTGATGAAAATTGATCGCACTGGATATTCCGCCTGTGTCTGCGCAATCGCAGGCCACGTGCGCTTCGTGGGCGCCGCGCTCTCGCAATTACTGGATGGTCCGCCTGCACGTTCCGAACGGCTCTCCTTTTATCCTACGGAGCGCGCGGACGCGTCGCGCGGGGTCCGGAAGTGAACGCGCGGTTCGCACGAAGCGCGCATCCGGTGTCAGAGTGGAGTGCGCAGCGACGAACGACGTCGCAACCGCACACCGAAAGGATCAGGCAAGCGGATGCCGGGACTGGAGCACGACGCTGGCGCACTTCGCGCCGCGATCACGGAACTGTTCGCGAAACGCGTCGTCGAAGGCGTCGCACCGGCGTCGTACTTCGCAGTGTTCGACGCGAACGGCATCGTGTTCGATGGTGGATTCGGGCAGTACCGGCGCGGTGGCGACGGCGGTCCGCCCACGCGCTCCCCCACGCGCGACACCGCGTTTCGGATCGCCTCCTGCACCAAAAGTTTCACGGCTGCGACCGTGCTACTGCTGCGCGATCGCGGAATTCTCGACCTGGATGCCCCGATCACCCGGTTCGTTTCGGCCTTCCGGCCCGCGGTGCCGGCACACGCACCGGTCGCCCCAACCGTGCGGATGCTGCTGACCATGTCTGCAGGGCTGCCCACCGACGACCCGTGGGGCGACCGTCAAGAGGCGATGACGCCGGCTGAATTGACCGCTCTGCTGACCGCAGGCGTGCCATTCGTGTCTGTTCCGGGCACGGCGTTCGAATACTCGAATCTCGGCTACGCCCTGCTCGGGCAGGTGATCGAGAACGTCACAGGGCGGGACTACATCGAGTTCGTCACAGCCGAGCTCCTCGCACCGCTCGGATTGACTGCCACCACGTTCGACCCGCTCGCTCGCAACGACGCGTCGTTGGCGACCGGCTATCGACGGGTCGGCAGAGGGCAGCTCGGGGACAGAGCTGCGGCCGATGACGACTGGGGCGCGCTACCGTTTTCCGGCCCCGGAGCGTTCTCGCCGATCGGCGGGATCGTCACAACGGCGCGCAACCTGTCCACCTGGGCGCGGTGGCTGGGCGCCGCGCTTGACACCGAGGTCAATTCCCCGGGTCCGCTCTCGGCGGCATCCCGGCGCGAGATGCAGCAGATCTCGCGCACGATCGCGTTTTCCGCACCGGAGCACCCAGACGCGCCGTCAGCGCCGAGCGCATACGGTTACGGTTTCGGACTGTTCAGCCAGACGCATCCGCAGTGGGGGCAGACCGTGTTCCATTCGGGCGGGTACCCCGGCTTCAGCGCGCACATGCGCTGGAATTCGCCTTCGGCAATCGGCATCGTCGCCTTCGAGAATGCGGCATATGCCGCCATCGGCATACCTGCCACGCACGCACTGGACCTGGCGATCGAGCACATCGACGCACGCGTCCCGGCCCCGACTCCGTGGGCGCAGACGCTGGCCCTGCAACCGCGTGTTGAATCGCTGATACGACACTGGGACAACCGACTGGCCGACGAGATCTTCAGCCCGAATGTAGCCCTGGACGTTCCATATGCCGACCGGGTCGCGGGCATCCGGGCTGCGATCGAGCAGGTCGGCGGGCTGCATCCGGAGAGCGTTGCGCAACTACCGGAACCCATGGGCACGTCGCCTGCACACCGGGTCTGGTACCTGGCCGCTGCCCGCGGGCGTCTGCGCGTTGAACTGCGTTTGGCGCCGACCGCGCCGGCGCTGATCCAAACGCTCAAGGTCGACGCCGAGCCCGATGCCGAGCCGGATGCCGACGCCTCGGCGTGAGCCGCTCGGTGTGGCCGCTCGGTGTGGCCGCGCTCGGTCGCGCCCGGCACAAAAAGGACCCCTCGCGCACCCGCCAGAGCCCGGTTACCCTTGCTTCGTTTCCGTCCTGGGGGAATTGGCCTGGATGGCGCCACGCGAGGAGCCGAGATCCAGTGTAACCGGTCGCGCGGAGTGGATGCGCCCCCCGCTTCCTCTGCAAAGTCAGTGAATGCGCCATCCGCAGGTCGGGTAGCGCGCGCCAGCGAGCGTATCGAGACCTCGTACGGCGTCCCGATACGCTCGGTCCTCGCTACTCGACCAACGGAATGATGCGAATCGATGACTTTGAAAGGCCGCGACACCGCCCCGGATGCACGTTCGAGGTGCGATGAAGCATCGGGTAAGCTTCTCTGTGGCCGTCATCCGAATGCGGGTGCCGCTCGCCAGGAGAATTCGCCTAGTGGCCTATGGCGCACGCTTGGAAAGCGTGTTGGGTGCAAGCCCTCGGGGGTTCGAATCCCCCATTCTCCGCCGATTGAAAACTGCCTCTGATCGGGTTTTTTATACTCGCGAACAAGGGCGTATTCCCCTTCATGTGCTGAGATATGTGCTAAGCCTGATCGAGATGCTCGGCGAAGCGGCTTACTGCCGCTTTCTGCATCGTCGGGGTGACGTGGCTGTAGATGTTCATCGTGGTGGTGATCGTGGAGTGCCCGAGGCGCTCCTGCACCACCTTGGGGTGCTCGCCCAGTTCCAGCAGTAACGTCGCGTGCGTGTGCCTCAGCCCTTTCAGGGTGACCCAGGGCAGTCCGACGATTGCCACCTGAGCGCGCTCGACGCGGAATGTCCACCGCCGACCGACCTCGTTGGGTGAGCGGATCGCGCCAGAGTCGTTGCCGAACATGTAGGCGTCTGCCCGCGCAAGGTCGAGTGAGATCGCGCCACGTTTCGCCTTGTATGCCTTCAGAATTCCAACGGTCTCGGGGTCCATGTCGAGGACGCGCGCGGATCCCGTCTTGGTGGACTTCGCCACGTTGCGGATGGTCACGTCGGCGGCTCGTCTGATACTGAGCCTGCTGCTCACGACGTTCAGGTCACCCCAGCGAAGCGCGAGAGCTTCGCTGCGGCGCATCCCCGTGAGGGCGATGGTGCGCCACAGTGGGAACAGATCGTCCTTGAGCACATCGCGGTTCCACGCGAGGAACGCGTGGAGTTCGCTGCCCGTCCAGGTCGTGATCTCGGGCCGCTGTGCACGGATCTGCGAACCGGTTGGGGCGTTGACGGTGCGCTTCTTCCTCGCCGGATTCGCGGCGATCAGCCCGTCGTCGAGTGCCGCGTCGAGAATGGCACCGAGCACGACGTGCACCTTGTTCACGCTGTTGCCCGAGAGCGGCTTTCCAAGGCCGGTCACGTCCCGCCGGCCCGATTTCTCCAGCGCTCGGTAGTGGGCCGCGATCCTCGTCGCAGTGAGCTTGTCCAAACGCAGATCGCCGAGCGAGGGGCTGATGTGGTTGCGGATGATCTTCCTATAACCCTGGATCGTCGAGTTCTGGAGTCGGAGCCCGCCGGCCCAGTGGTCGGCGTACTCCGCGATGGTCGGCACAGTGGCGTGGAACTTTTCGTTCTGCGCCTTTTTCTTCAGCGCCTCGGTGAGCGCCGTTTGTGCTTCTTCGAGGTTCTTGAAGCCGCCGCGGGTAACACGCGTCTCACCAAGTTCCGGCTTCTCGGGATCTTTGAGTGCGTAGATCTGGAATTTCCAACGCGGCCCTGCCTTCGTGGTGTAGTCGGTCAGCGAACCGGCATGTCGTGACCGAGAACGTCGGGCCTTGTTTTCCTTGTGCTCTTCGGAGTCGCTCCCGATGACGTGGCCTTTCGGGATGTTCGTCATTTTCCGCACCTCTCCATCTTGTTTATATTGGCGTTGGCTTAGCCGTCAATGGGCATGGCCATCGGGTCGAGTTCCATCCGGCGTCCGTTGATCAATGCGAGACGTTCCCGGTGGGTGGCGATGCGTTTCTCGTGCACCTCGCGTGGGGTAACTCCAGGGTTCCCTTGGTCGTACTGCTCAAGGATTTCTTCGGAGATCCGTTTGTAGTTGGCGGAGTCGTATGCCTGCTCCTTCCAGTACCGCAGGAGGTCCTCGGTGGTGAGTTTGACCCTGCCCTGGATCCAGGCCTGAATCTCCTCGGACGTGAACTGCCTCTCCGGCACTCCGGCCGGGGCCCGGGTTTCCTCGGAGGATGGAGTGAGTAGTGCGGCCGGGGTGGTCTCCAGGGCGTAGGCGAAGACTGTGAGGTCGTCCACGTCGACGCGGCGGTCGCCGTTCTCGATCTTGCTCAACGCCGAAGGCGAGATGACCCGACCTCTCGCCTTGATCCGTGCGGACAGCTCTCGTAGGTCGACGCCAGTGTTCTGACGCACCTTGCGGAGATTCGCAGCCACAAGTTCGTTCGTGTGTCCCGCGGGATTCCCGCGCTTTCTGTCATCCATATAAGAAACATACACCGTCGCGGTTGACACAGCAAGCGCGATGATGTAGTTTCGTTTATCATCATTTCTCGCTGTCCAGGGAACGAGGTACGCGATATGAGAACCGCAACGGTGACGATCGAGACGCTACGGGAGTCGCGCAGCTTGGTAATCACGCGAACCGAGGCGGCACAAGCGCTCGGCGTCGATCCCCGCACTGTCACGGCGGGGGTCGAGAACCGTACAATCCCGTCGGTCAGACTCGGCCGCCGCGTGGTGATCCCGCGCGAGAAATTCCTGAGACTCTTCGACCCCACCCAGGAGTGAACCAATGGTGTTGAAGGCTTCCGGCCGCGATCGCGGTCCGGCCGGTAGAATCGTTGTCGGTACAGTGCTGATGCGGGCGAGAGGTGGTGTGGAATATGGCGGCGAACCGTATGCAGTTTCGCGACGTCATCCCCTACGAGGTGCCCTCATCCCTATCTGCCCTGCGAGGACCTGCGGCCGGGGTGCTGGAAGTGCCGATCACCGTGCACTGGGGCCCGTCCCGCGTGTTCGACCTCGGCGAAGCCGGGCAGCGACGCATGGTCTACCAGGCGCTGGTACGCGAAGGCACCCCGCAGGTGCAGGAAGCGCTGTTGGACGCTACGCTGCTGCGTCAGGAATGGGCTGGACTGATCCTGCCCGAGCGTTGCCGCGCACTCTGGGAAGAGCACTTTCCCGAACTCGCCGTGTAACCGCACTCGGCGTGAGCTGGCGGGTGGTCTCGTGACCGGCGACGAGAACGCTCGCGTCGACCTGCAGGTACGAGTTACGCGCCTGCTGTTGGATGCGGTCGCCGACGCCGGGTTCGTCCTCGCGGGCGCTGGCGCGATCCGTCAATGGGGCATCACCGATCGACCCACCGAAGACGTCGATCTCTTTGCCGGCCACACGACCACTGCCGAACAGTTCCGCACCGCACTCGACGCCGCCGAGACCGCGTTGACCGAAGCGGGCTTCGAGGTCAGCCGGTCCCGGGTATCCGATTCGTTTGCCCGATTCCACCTGCGCGGTCAGCGCGAGGAGCTGTTGGACGTGGACTTTGGCGTCAATTGGCGTGCCGATGCGCCAGTGGTAATGACGGTCGGCCCGGTCCTGTCCGAACGCGACGCCATCGCTGGCAAGCTCTCCGCGGTTTACTCCCGCGGCGAGGTGCGTGACTTCCTGGACTTGGACTCCATCCGCGCGATCGGCAGATTCACCGACGCGGAGCTGCTCGCCCTGGGTCGCGAACACGACGACGGCTTCGACGCGGGCATGTTCGCCGCGCAACTCTCCCGCATCGCGACGATCCTTCCCACGCAGGCCGCGCAGTACGGCGTCACTGCCGAAGAATTCGCTGATGTCCAAGGACGCATCCTCGCGTGGGCGGTCGAACTCCGCAACACATCTACGACGCCGGACGCTGCAGACAGCACGCCCAGGCGCGAGGCACCCTCGCCGCAATCGTCAGCCCGGCCCGAAACATCGAGACGCTCACGCCTGCCGAGTATCGACCGATTTGGAACGAACCCCCACCCCAAGAACGACCCGCCCGGCCGATCGCTGTAAATGAATGACGCCGATCAAGAACCTCAGCACCGTTCCACCACCCGCCCCGGCAAGGCTGGCCGAGGCCGCAGCACAGCGAGGTGAATGGCGCTCGTCGCGCCGGGATGCTTTGCCTCCCGGTCTCGGAGGTTGAAGCCGGCAGATCCCCGCTGACCGGCGACATCCGTCGAGTCGTTATAGGCCGAGGCCGAGGGCCGGCGCGGGACGCTGGCGCTCGTCCGACGCAGACCGGAACTGGTCGAGTTTGGCGGCTTGCGCGTCGCGTGCAACCTTGGTGTGCTCAGCCGCGGCCCGTTCCGCCTGGACTCGCGCCGCGCGGTCGCGGCCCAGCCGTGCGGCCTCGGTGACCGGCAGCGCCTCGATCTCAGCAAGGTCGCGCCGCGCCTGCTCAGCGCGAGTACGCCACTGAGCGGCGCGACCCTCGGCAGTACCCAGCGGTATGTTCCCGAGGATGCGACGGTGCAGGGCGGCACGCTCGTCCGCCCGGTGCTCGGCCAGCCGCTTTTGCTCGCTGCGGGTCTGCTCCACGTCCCGGTTCACCTCGGCCACGCGAGGATCGGCGTCGGCGTGCGTGTGGGCGACAGACTCCGCCCACGATGGGATACCGCTCGTCGTCTGTGGCACAACGCCCCACCGTCGGCGCACCATGTCCTCCGTGGCGTCGTGCTCGCCTGCGGCGTCGGTTGCCACGCGCGCGGCGGCGCGCCTGTTGAGTCGTCCGGCGCGAGTCTGGGCGCGGGTCGCTTCCCACATTCGCTCCCGTGTCTCGATGTAAGTGGCTCCATGTGCGGTGGCCTGCTCGATGAGCGGCCCGGCGACTTCAGCACGCACCTGCGCGGCTCTTGCCTCGGCGGCGGCCACGGCCTCTTCCTGCCGTTCGCGCTCGGTCCGGTGCGCGTCGCACTGCCGGTCGAGCGCGGCCATCGCCTGTTCCCGCTTCTCGGCCTGCTGGTCGGCGTGCTCGATTTGCTGGGCGAGCCTCGCGCGTTCCTGGTTGACGAGCCTCACCGGACCATCAGCGACGAGACCGTGTACTGCGTCGTGTGCGGCGCGGGTCCCTTCGGCCAGTCCACGGTCGGCGCGGTCGCGGTCGAGCGCGGCGACGAACTGCTCGCGAGCGTCGTCCAAGTCGCCGGCTACGATGTGCAGCCGGTTCGCTTGCTGCCCACGGGTCATGCCGACGTACACACCAGCCGCGTCGAGCGCGTCGGACAGGACCGTGTGCGATTCGGCGACGGTCGCGCCTTGCACGCCGTACGCGGTCGAGGCGTAAGCCAGGTGCGTGTATTTGCTGACATACTCGGCGGGGAGCGCAATGGTGCGCTGGTACTTGTGTCGCCTCCCGGTTTCACTTGCCCATACCGTGCCGTCCTCTCCGACGTGCTGGACGGTCCAGGTCTGTCGGTTGGCGACCTGCAACTGGCTGTCATTCTTGCGGGTCTGGATCACGTCCCCTGCGCCGATGGTGAGCCCGTCGCTGCCGGTAGTGGTGCGTGTACCGTCGACCTCACCCTGCTGCACCCGCTCCGCTCGGATGCGCTCGTTCAGCTCGCGGGCCTCGTCGTTCGTCGCGACCGTGATCGTTGCACCGTCGAGCGCAGTCCCGGCGATCGCCTCCTGCATCGTCTCCGTGCTCTCATGCAAATGGATCAGGCCGAGCGCGCGCAGCTGGTCGAACAGCGGTGAGGGGTTCTCGCCGGCGCGCATCCGCACGGTCAGGTCGGCGTACTCGGGGTCGGTGAAGCGATGCACGGTCGTCATGTCGACCGTGTGGTCCGAGAGTTGCGCCGCCATGTCGAGGACACCGCCTCGCCCGACGGCGGGGAGCTGAGCGCGATCGCCGACCAGGGCGAGCGTTGCGCCGGCCTCGTCCGTGATTCTCAGGAGGGCGAGGGCGGTGTCCTGGTCGAGCATCCCGGCCTCGTCCACCACGACCCGCTCCCCGCGGATCAGGCGCGCCTCGGCCGACGGGCCTGTGTAGATGTTGCCGTTTTCCGGATCAGCGTCGCCTACCGCGAGGCGGGTCCAGACGCCGTCGCGGTTCCACCGCCACCCGTTTGCATGCACGAGTTTCGCAACACTGTCGGCGGGGATGCCGAGTTCCTGCTGCGCCACTTGCGCGGCCCTCTTGGTTGGCGTCACGATCCGCGTCGCACGACCCTCCGCGGCGGCCGCCTGGATTGCGACCCCGAGCATGGTGGTCTTGCCCGCCCCTGCCGCACCTTCCACCACCACCAGCGGATCACCGGATGCGACGACGGCCGCCGCGCGGGTCTGGTCCGCGTCGAGGCCGCGCTCGTGCGCCAGATTCGTCACGTCGAGAATCAGTCGCGGGCCGCTGCCTGTGCGGGCGGCCATCAGGTCCTGCAGTCCCGTCTCGACGGCGACGACGTGCAATGAGGTGAGGTGTGCAACATGGTCGGGTTGCACGCTCCCGGGTGGCAGCACCGACAGGCAATCATCCGTCGCAAGCGTGGTGGTGACCGCAATCAGGTCGCGCAACGCCGATGGTTCTGCCCTCACCCCGGCTTCGGTGATGATGCGGGTGACATGCTCCTGCGCCGTGTGCCGTGTCCATGTTGACGCTGCTGCTGCGCACCGGTCCAGCGCACGTGAGGCGAGCTGTTGCACGCGCAACTCATCCAGCGACATCGGCGGCGGCCGATGCTGACGTGGCGCGTTCGGGGTGTAGCCGAGCGCGTCCAGCTCCTTGCGCCATTCTGTCTCGTTGCCGAGTGTCGATTGTCTCTTGCTCGGTCGCTCGTGATCCCACGCCATCGCCGTCAAGCGGGCGGTGACCACCGGGCCAGGCTCCTGCCCTGGATGCCGGGCCTCCCACTCTGCCTCGAACCGGGCCAGGTTCTTCTTGACCTGCTCGGCCCGCTTGCTCATCGGCGCATTGAACCGCTCTAGCTCCGCGACCTCCCCTGTGACCGGATCGAGGGTCAGCCCATGCCGGTCGAGAACCGCGGCGAGTTGCGGATGCGCGGCGATGATCGCCGTGCCCAGCGCCCGGATCGCGCCTTGCTGTTTGAACAGCGCCGCGGTGTCCAGACCGCGCCATGCTCCGGCCGCCCACACTCGCGTGCCGACTTGGAAGTGGATGTGCCGGTGCGGGTCGCCCGCCCGCGAGGTCTTATGCATGACCGCGACGGTTTCCAGCTGCTCAACCGGCACAGCCTCCTGCCGCCCCCGCTGGCCGACCCGAGTGACCGAGTGTTGCCCGAGCCAGCGACGGATCTCTCCCATCGCATCCTTCTGCGCGACGTCCAACGCGTCGGACACCTCCGGGTGCAGCGCGGCCGCGATCGACAATGACTTCGGAGCGTTCACCACCATCTCCGCAAACCGCGGCGAACCTTGCCGGCCCTCCCCTGGCAGGCGCGGCGTGCCCATCGACTCACCAGTGAACGGGTTGATCCAATCAACCCAGTCCGCATACTGCCCGGGCGTCAACGCACCCTCGCCGACCACCACGCCCTCGCCGTCAACGACGGAGAACTCCGCAAGAGAGATGCCACCTTCCAGGTAGTACTCGTCAGCTTGTGAGCGGTCCGATTCCAGATACCTGCGAGCGGCCGTGCCCGACCCCCGGAAGAGAATCACGCCGCCTTTCATCTCGAGCCTCTGTTTCTAATAGCGCGTGCTGTGTATCTACCACGGTAGCATATGTACATTCAGAACAGGAAGGGATCTCGGCCGGAAACAGGTGAGAATTTGAGCGCGGGTGGGCAGGGGTATGGCCATTGAGATTAGGGCGGCGGGATCGTACTGGGGCATGAATTGCTCGGAGGCTGTGCGTTCCGAAAGGGGAACCCTCTGCGCTACAGGTCCCTCGAGGCCAGAAGCGACTTCGTGTGGGCGGGGGCCAAAATCATGAAGTCACCAGAAACGGCGTCTCGCGGGAGACGTTACCTGTTTCCGGTGACGGTTCGCGCACCTATCGCGCTGTGTGGTGTTACGTATCCGATCCTGGTCATGTTTTGTTGTGTGCAGGGCGTGGCCCCGCTGCTATCGCTTCCGATGACGGTCAGAGTGATCGTCGAATCGGTTTCCACCAGTCGGACGCTCTTGGGAATGCTGCAGCCCACCTGAGCAGCCGACAAATAGATGCGGTTGTCGCTGTGGTCGACCTTGATAAGTTTCCAGGGGAGAGCTTTCCCCGGCGCTGAGGTCGAAGTTGTGGTGGGCAACTCGTGGTAACCAGCGCTAGAAGGTGCGGTGGGTTGAATTGAAGTCATTGAGGGTTCCGGCGAGGGGCGCACGTTCTGATTCGCGAAGGAGCACGCGCTCAACATCGCGACCATTGCCAGAGCGCCGAGGAGGGCGGTCCGTCTTAAACCTGGCTTCGCGCCCATCCTCGTGCCCCTCATCTCATTCAGCTTGCCGGCGTGACACCGAATACGTCGGACTGCCTGCCCGAATCGGTAAAGAGTACTTGCAAGCCATCCGAAGATCCCGCACTTATCGAACCAGCAATTTGCGTCGATGTTGAGGTTTCACCGGTCAGTACCGGACCACCGCTGTCGCCGGCCTGCACCACCCGCACGTTCGCATTAGCAATGTCTAGACCACATACGACAAAGTTGGTTCCATTGTCATTGATATTCGCGCACGTGTTGACGGAGGCCACCGTTGCACCGCAAGTATGACCCGTGAAAGAACCATCGGTGCATATCGACGAACCCGGGGTCACTCGACCGATCCCGGCTACTGCGAGAGCACTATTTGAGCCCGTCCACACATAGGTGCCGTAGGAGTTACCCGACAGCAGCTCTCCATCGATCCGATTGTTCCCCCACGACGTGTTCACGTCGGTACCCATGGTTCCTGAGTATTGAATGTTCGTTCCGTCGTAGTATCCCTGATCCCATACAGTTCCGGTCGGGCCACAGTGGCCTGCCGTCATCATGTAGGTTGGAGCGCCGTTCCCATAGGCGCCAGTGACCGTACACTGAACAATGTATTGCCCTTGCGTGCTAACGATACGGTCGCCTCCCCAATATGGGGCGCTATCAATGAATGGCGGATAGTTGCCGGGCGTCGTAGTGGCTGGCGACACACTCTGCGCGCCGACGGCTGTTCTGGCCAGGTTGGGCTTAGCCGGACCGCTCCGGTGTACGAGGGCCGGAGCATGAACTATCGGCGTCCTTTTTACCATGGTGCTAAATTGAGGCTCGGCGAAAACTTGAACATTGTGACCAAATTTCGTCCTTAAGGCAGCCAACTCGTGACCAGTCGGGTGTGTAATACCCACGTAGACCACGCCGTCAGACTGGTACCACGCAGACAGCCTGTTGGCAAAGCCACCGGCAGCAGCAGCAGCAGGAACTGCTGATTGGAAATTAGGCACGGCCGGAAGCGGCGTTGAGGCTGCGACCGCCGGAGAAAGTGCGGTGCCAGCAAGAGTGGCTCCCACCAGTAGAGCAAGTCCGAAGTTCAGAACAACCTTGTTTTTGGTTCTCATCACGTATCCCAATCAAATTGATAGATCTCGGAAATTACGATTCGGGTCCATTGAGTCCACCACGCAGAAGACTCACCTGTCTACTACGAGTTCCTTCAGAAACTATCGTTCGCGAGACACGCCCGTCCTTGCACCGTATGCTCGATGACCGGGCATCTTACGGACGAGGGAAGGGTGATGGTGCGGTGTCGTGGCGGCTCGCATCTCATGGGTTATGAGGCACTTAGGTTACGAGACAGTTGATGGCCTCAACTTGAGCTGGTCGAAGCCAATGTCGCCCGCAAGCTGAACGTTTAGCGGACGTTCATCGGGCCCTTCCGGCCAGCTTCTGCGGACCTCTTGGCAATAACGTCGTTACGATGACGATCGTATGGGGTTGGTCCGCTCGACTACGGTGAGCTTCTGGTAAGAGTTATACCAGCGCCACGGCGTCTTGCCAATCGCTCGGAGTGCGAGCTTGACCTGGTTGTGTCGACGATAGAGGGGAACCCGGAAGATCGGCTCGAGGTGCGCGACGCGGTTCCGAAGTTTGTAGAGATCGTCGATGGCAGTGACCAAGGGCGCCCAGTCATCACCGTGCCAATTCGGGAACGCAAAGTTTAATGCGTCCTCCCATAAGCGTTGCTT
>Ga0208357_1001092_pt1 | contig 20343 bp, 25 predicted proteins | sample NGESurdeep092012_6_FD_184487 | JGI IMG/M metagenome (GOLD analysis project Ga0208357, IMG submission 184487) | Arctic peat soil microbial communities from Barrow, Alaska - NGEE Surface sample F52-2 deep-092012 (SPAdes) | ecosystem: Environmental > Terrestrial > Soil > Wetlands > Peat ... | reverse complement strand
AGCCTGGTCAAGATCTTCGGTTGGTACGACAACGAGTGGGGCTACTCGAACCGCCTGGTGGACCTCGCGGTCCACATCGGGAAGTAGCGGTGAGCGCAGTACTCCCGTCCTACGACCGCTGGGGGAGTCTCAAAGGCAAACGGATTCTGGTTCGAGTCGACTTCAACACCCCGGTCGCCGAGGTGAACGGGCGTCTCGAGGTCACGGACGACTTTCGCATCCGCTCGACCCTGCCGCTCTTCGAAGAGCTCCTGTCGCGCGGCGCGCTCGTCGTAGCGTGCACGCACTTCGGTCGTCCGCACGGCCAGGTCGTCGAGCAGTACAGCGTCGAGCCAGTGCGACGCCGACTGAACGAACTCTGTCGCGACGTCGAATTACTGGAGAACCTGCGCTTCAACCCCGGCGAGGAGGGCAACGACCCCGAGTTCGGTGCCTCGTTGGTCGCCGGCATCGACTACTACATCAACGAAGCGTTCAGCGCGTCACACCGCGCGCACGCGTCGATCATGGTGCCCCCGACGTTGGTACCCAGCGCGGCGGGGCGCAACCTGGCGCGCGAGACCTCGACGATCCTCGGTCTCTTGGAGAGTCCCGCGCGACCTTTCGTCGCCATCATCGGCGGGGCCAAGGTCGCGGACAAGCTGGCGATCACGAAGGTGCTGTGCGAGAGGGCCGATACCGTCATCGTCGGCGGCGGCATGGCCTACACCTTCCAAGCGGCGCTCGGACACACCGTCGGCTCGTCGCTCTTCGACGCGTCCTACGTCCAACAGTGCGCCCAGTTGCTCGCCGCCGGCAACGTCGAGATCCCCAGCGACGTGCTGGGTCTTTCGTCGTCGTCGCCGTTCGGCGCGAACGGCGGCGTTGAACCGGCGACGCTCTTCGGCGCGGACATTCCCGACGGGTTCGCCGGTCTCGACATCGGACCGGCGACGCGCGAGCGGTTCGCCGACGTGATCGCGAACGCGGCGACGATCCTGTGGAACGGTCCGATGGGCGTCTTCGAAGACGAGCGTTTCGCCGGCGGTACCGAATCCGTGGCGCGCGCGGTCGCCAAATCTGACGCCGTCTCGGTCGTTGGGGGCGGCGACTCCGTCGCGGCGCTGCGGGCCTTCGGTCTCGAGGGGGACGTCAGCTTCGTGTCGACCGGGGGAGGGGCGTCGCTCGAACTGGTCGAACTCGGCGACCTGCCCGGACTGCGCGCCCTACGCGAAAGTCCGTTCAACTGATGGCGGTCAAGGCCCTCGTCATCGGCAACTGGAAGATGAACCTCGACTTCGTCGAGGCCGTGCACCTCGGACAACAGATCGGCGTGCTGTTGAAGAACCGGCCGTCCGAGCACACCGAGATCGTCGTCGCGCCGCCCTTCGTGGACCTGCGCAGCGTGGCCTCGATCGTGGATTCAGAGCGGATCCCGATCGCGGTGGCCGCCCAACACGTGAATCCCCACGAGAACGGGGCCCACACCGGCGAGGTCAGTCTGTCGATGCTCAAGCGACTCGGTGTCACGTGGGTCCTCGTCGGACACTCCGAGCGACGCGCGATGTACGCAATGGATGACGGCCTCGTCGCCTTGACCCTGCGCGCCGTCGTGCGCGCGGGAATGAAGGTGGTCCTGTGCGTCGGCGAGGCGCTGGACGTTCGTGAAGACGGCGACCAGGACGAGTGGGTGCGCCGCCAGCTGCGCAGTGCCCTCGACGGTCTGGACGAGCGATTTGCCGAGCAGGTCACGGTCGCCTACGAGCCGATATGGGCGATCGGCACGGAACTCACGGCTGACGTCGAGCAAGTCCACGCAATGATGAGCCACGTCCGCTCGGTGCTCGCCACGACGTTCAAGGACTCGCGCGTCCTCTACGGGGGCTCGGTCAATGGGGAGAATGCCGCGTCGCTGGTGGCCGAAGGCCGCGCCGACGGGTTCCTCGTCGGGGGAGCGAGCCTCAAGGCGGAGTCCTTCCTTGCCATTATTCAGGCCTGTGACGACTGCTACGCTTTAAAGCGCTAATCGGAGGAATCGATGTTCACCTGGACATTCATCATAATTGAGGCTTTGGCGTCGGTCGGGCTCGTCTTCTTGGTCCTCTTGCACTCGGGACGCGGTGGTGGTATCTCGGACCTCTTGGGTGGTTCGATGGGCTCCGCGGCCTCCGGTTCGACCGTGGTCGAACGCAACCTTGACCGCATCACGATTGCCGTCGCGTTGATTTTCACCTTCGCCACGCTGACGCTCGATCTGCGTTTGCAGTAACGGAATGATCCGACGAGGATCAATCGGGTGGGGCGCGATTCTCGCCCTGATCGTTGCCGCGGTGCTCATTCCCATCGGACGGTCCGGTGCCATACCGGCCAAGGCGAACTCGCTGAACGCCCAGACCATCAAGGTCTCGCTCCCGGGACCGTTCAACGGTTGCACCTTCCTCGACGCCGGGGCGACGCCGACGACCGAAGCGATCAACGACCTCCTCGTCCCGTCGGCCTTCCTCACGACGAGTGCCGGCAACCTCTACGGCGAGAACGGCCCGATCGCGTCGGCCGAATTGACCTCGCTGACGCCCGAAACCGTGAAGTACACGATCGCCCCGAATGAGAAGTGGAGCAACGGGACATCGTTCAACGGCAATGACCTCCTGGGCTGGTGGCTGCGCGCGCGGTCCCTGCCGACCGTCTTGAGCGACGGCTACCGCGATATCAAGACGCTCTCGGTCTCCAAGGACGGCGCCGTCGTGACGGCCGTCTTCACCACGCCCTACGCCGACTGGAACCTCTTGTTCCGCGACGTCGAAGCGCTCGGCACCCAGGGCAGCTGCGCGCTCTCATCGTTGCTCGCGCGACCGACGCTCGGTCCGTATTCGGTCACCAGCGCGACGTCGAGTCGCATCGTGTTGACGATGAACAAACACTGGCCCATCGACACCGATCGCTTCGGTCGCATCGTGATCACCGACGCCGGCGCGATCCCCACGTCGGTCACTTCGTTGTTCGTCAACTTCTCGCTGGTGGTCAATCGCGCGCTGGTCCAAGCCATCAGCGCGCGCCCCAACGTCATGAGTCACATCGGGACCTCGGCCGACATGGCAGAGATCTCATTCGCCTCAAATCGGTCGTTGATCAAGCGGGTCGCCGTGCGCGAGGCGCTCAGTTGGTCGATCAACCGCCAGTCTCTCATCGATCAACTCTGGGGCGCGGTGACGTTCTCGCCGTCGGTCGCGGCCTCGGCGCTATATTCCCAAGGTCAATCGAACTACCCCGGTCCGGCCGGCACCTCGCCGTCGGCTCAGACCACCACGACGACGCTGGCGCCGAGTAGCGCCCACAACGGACTGGAGGACTGTCTGCAGTGCGCACTGGACGTGTTGTCGCGCAGCGGATTCATTCATACGGCGCACGGATGGACGACGGCGTCGGGAACGTCGTTGGCGTTGCGAATGGCGGTCGGGCCGAGTCAACTCGATCGCACCGTGGCCAGCGCCGTCGTGGCCCAGTGGGCTTCAATCGGCATCAAGGTGTACGTCGATAAGGTGCACAGTGACGTGGCGGCCGCGGTGTCGACGGCGGTCAATACCGACGACATGGCGATATTCACCAGGCCGACCATCACCGCGGTCTCGTACGCGGCGAGGTCGTGGAGTGGTCCGGGCTACGCCGACGCCTTTCCGAGTGGATGGCGTTCCGTCGCGGTGACCGCGTTGTTCAACGAAGCGATCGCGAACTTCAATCCAGTGACCGCCGCTTCAACGTGGCTACAAATGGATCAGAAGATTCAGAGTGCGTCTTGGGTGCGACCACTCTTCACGTTGCCCTCTCTGCTCGCGTGGACCAATACATTGACGGGAGTTACGACGAGTTTTACCGTTCCCGGTCTGCTCGACCAAGTGCCGAATTGGGCAGTTGCGCCACCCCCTACGTCGGGCTGAGGGAGAAGCGGTTCGTTGGTTGCGGCTAAAGTGGAACTTCGCGTCGGAGTGGCGGAATAGGCAGACGCGCCAGCTTGAGGGGCTGGTGCCCTCAGGGGCGTGCGGGTTCAAGTCCCGCCTCCGACACCCAGGGATTACGTGTAATGCGTAGTGATCACGCTGATTCTCACTTGACCGTGGGTAGCCGTAACTATCCAGTTTTGACCACTGTTACACGCCCACCAACGACCACGTCACGCCCAATAGGTTTTCGCCTAGTCGCCACAACCGATTCCTGGTGTTGAAGATAAGTACCTGGGCGAGGAGTGACGTTCGGATCGATTTCGTGCAGTGCGCTTGGCGACTTTGCGCCACTGGGTAGAGCGGAACTTACGGAGCCGTTCAATCTCTAATCGAGCGAAGCAAAGTGCTTCATCGCCAAGAGGATCATTTTCTATGAGTTTCTTTCGTGCTCATCCAAGTAGTTCCGCATCCCCACCGAAAGTGGGGACTTCGGCCACGGCGGGTCTTCGGCGAGCTTCGGGTGCCTTTTCAAGTACAAGTGCCTTGCAATGAGCGACCAGCACACGAGCTCAATAAAGCAGAGCGCAATCCACAGTCGCAGCATTCCAGCGCCGATGATGTAGGTGTGGTGATTAATGATGAAGGTCATGATTCGTTATTGTTCGCGCCCACGAAGGTCGAGCCTGTCGCGGAAGTCATTTGGCGTACCTAGAGGCGACTCGGGCATTGCACCTAGGCGCAGGCGAGACTCGGCTCGCGCTTGCAATGCCGACGGAGAGCCGACACGTTGATATGCGGGTAGCGTCCACTACAATGCCCCGTCTGCCCCTGCAACACGAGGTCTAGTTCGGTTGACGTAGCGTTGTCAAGTGGGAGTGAGTCCGTTGAGAATGCCCAGTCAGTGCTTGGGACTGATCGAGAACTCTCAATTATTTAGAAAGTCGCCAAAACAGGGGCGAACTCAATTCGCTTCAAAGAAACCGACGGGCGCTTCCCTCTTCCCACCTCCAATATGTAGGTTCAGACAAGTTGACGGGAAGGCAAAAAACCGCCTCTTGTGAACCGACAATGGGATGGTCCACCTTGTCACGGCTTTGATCAATTCGATGTCAGCCTCATTCTTGCCCTCAGCCCGTTTCATCCGTCGGCTATTCCACCTGCCTGCTTCGCCAAAGCATCTAGCCGCCAATGCAAGGTTGCAGACCCGTCACGTCGGGCCTCCGACACCACCGCCTCCGACACCACCGCCTCCGACACCACAGTTCTGCTGCCACCTTGTGTTCTCCTTTTACGGGTTGGACCCTGAAGTAACTACTTACCGGAATGGCCCTTTGGCGCTGCGCGCCAGCGGCCCAACCTCGGGAAGTCGTTGGTCGGTCAGAGTTTTTCGAGGTGCTGAGGCGTGACTTGCCGTCACGTCGTTCGAGTGCGTCAACATGTGGCATCCTGTCGTTACAGTCTCGTGAATGACTACAAGCCTGGGCGATCACGTTAGTGTTCGTCGCCCTTACGGCTACTGGCACCACGGGATCTACATTTCTGACGACCGGGTCATCCAATTCGGGGGCGGTTTTCGAGACAAACCGAAGGCGACCGTTGAAGCGGTGTCGTTCGAAAACTTTGCGCGAGGCTCCAGCGTCGAAGTTGTTTTGCATCGCTCTGGTAAGCGCCTTTTTGGCCCGGTGGGCCCACCGGGGGTCCCAGGGGAGATCGTCCATGCGGAGTGGCTGCTAGCGCGTCATCCCGTTGGCCGTTACAACCTCATTGGATGGAACTGTGAGACCGCAGCGACATAAATGGATTTAGAGAGAGTTCGCAAGTTCGTCACCTTATTGGCGTGTTAGGTCTGTTGATCATGGCTCTCATGGGGGTTCTTATCGTTTGGAAAAAGCCTCCCAAGTGGCTTCTTGTCCCTTCGTGGTCGCTCTTCTCCGTCGCAATTACCGTACGTTGGATGTACCGGCATTACAACTGGCAGATCTGGCGAGACCTCGAGGACCAATGGAAAGTAGACCACCAACTATGACTGTGTCTCCGCGACTCCAGCACTCCCACGCGCCGTGAACCTTTTCACGGAGCGTGATCAGCCACCCGCGCCTTTAGCCCAATCCAGCAAAGCACAACCAAATACGTCCTTGCTGGTTGTCACGACTTCACGTAAGTGTTCTCCAATCATGTGCTTGTAGCCATTTGTCGTGCTTGAGAGTACCATCCGGCCTATGACACCTGACGAAGGCGCGAACCAGCTCGACGAGGTTGCCCGAATGTCGTATTCCTGGCATAAGTCCGAAATCGAGACGGCGATCTCTTCTCGGTCCGCTTCGTTTGATCTCTGGTTCGTCGTTTTCTACTATTCGCAGCCGTCATTTAATCCGAACTTGAAGGAACAAACCAAGTATTTAGAAGTACTTACCGACATCTTTGAAGCTTTCAAGAATGTCAATGGCGAACTGATCAAAGTTTACTTCTGCGACAACTTCAAGGGCGCAGTTGCTCTCACGAAACTTGAAGGTGAGACTCAGTTACACGTCCTATTCAACATTCTTGAAACGATGCAGGACGATGAGGAAAGTACCAAGCTAGCGGCGATGCTGTACGAGTGTCGGACATTGCATCTGAATATCACGGACCTTCTTAGGGGGAAGGATCGCACGACCTATTTGGAATCGATCTACTGGGTCGTCACTGAGGTATTCGCTCGCTTGGATAAGCGCGTAGCGACAACAGAGAATTGCGATGCGCACTCTGTTGGTGGCGAAGACGGCGAATTGGACGGAAAGTCAGGTTCATCAAGATCCCGCGAGGAAGAGAACACTAAGTCCACGGCAGCTCTAGTCAAGGACTGGGAGGATCAGCTGGCGAAGGCTAAAGCTTTCTACGAACGCACGGCGAAACGATTAGCGGACATCTGCTACTGCAGGGGCATGCTCGCTGGTCTTCTCTGCATGGCGGCGATCGGCAGCCTCATTGGATGGAGGTTGAGCACCCTGCATATCACTGGTCTTCATCTCAATCTCCTTGCCGGTAGCTTCACCGGTGGCGCGGTCGGTGCATTCATAAGTGTTGCGGTGCGTATGACTCATGACAACCTTGAATTGAGCTATGAAACGAGCCAGAATTACCTCACATTGCTGGGGATGTTTCGGCCCGTATTTGGCACCGTATTTGGATTACTCAGTTATTTCATTCTGGCTAGTCAAATGTTGCACGTAGTGGCGCCAGGTGGGGACACAGCGAACTTCTATTTCTACATAGCGGTTGCCTTCGCTTCAGGATTCAGTGAGCGTTTCGCTCAAGACATGCTCAAGCGGGCTGAAACGAGCGTAGCAACATCCTGACCCGATTCCAATTGTCCGAAAATCACGCGCGCAGCCTCCACTAGGGACCTCGTCGGCCTCCGGAAGCGAGCCCATCAGCTAGCCAGTCTCCAGTTCAGCGTTGCATTTCGATTACGTCGGGTCTCCGACGCCAGTCAGAACGCAATTGAATTGAGCCGCCAGTGCAAGGTTGTAGACCCGTCACGTCGGGCCTCCGACACCAACGGGCTCGTCGCGCCGAACCGCGGACCGAATAGCGCGGGTCGGACTAGCCGTCAGTACTGACATGAGTAACTTACGTCAATTGAAACTTCTTCTTGTGGTTTCCACTGACACCGCTGAATCTTGCGGTCAACCTATATGTGCCCGCTGGGACCCGAGCCGACGGCGGGCTTGATCGCTGATCCCATTCGAAGGTCCTTGCGAACGTGGCTCCGGGCTTCAGCGAATGTGATTCGAGGGATAGGGAACACACCCCGGGTCGGTCGTTGGCGAAGCAGTTATTCCAAACCACATCGCCCTTAGAGTTGGTCACTGTGAGCGAGGGGGAAGTCGGACCGATTTCCACCTTGCAAGTCTTGGCTGAAGCGTTTCGTACGGACGACGTCATCATCACCATCTTTCCGGGTCCGTAGGTCCGCTTGTTAGTTGAAACTCGTTCCTTCACGTCAGAAGTCGAACAATTCGGCACTCTCTTGCTGGCTGCGTCTGCGCTTTCCGCGACGCCCCACGCCGGTGAGATGATGCCCGCAACCAACACGATGGCTGCGCAGGCGAGGGCCCTCCGAGGACCGTTGCGACTTCGTGACGGTGAGCAAGGACCGTTTCGAAAGGCGAGCCTCTTTCTTATCATCAGACTCCTCCGATTGTTGATGCTTCTGTTCCCGCACGGGATGGTTCGAGGCGAACTTGAGCGTCCAACGACGTGAGTCGCCGTCGCTCTATCAGGGTCAACCTAGTCGCGATTTGGTGAAAGGCGACTCTCGTCGGCACTGGCCAATCGACGAAAGGAGTAAGATTGACGTGGGGCGTCAGTTGCGGCATCAGCTGCGGAATAGTCAAGTCAGCCGACAATGCAAGACAGCCTTATCACGTCGGGCCTCCGACACCAGACTGGCTCAAATCGCTGACGAAAGCCGATACAAGGCCCTCCGAGGGTTGCCGGCCTCAGCAACAATTCCGTGCACTTCAATCAGCGAAAAGCCATGCTTCTGAAGCACCCGTCTTGATGGTTCGTTCGCTTCTTCGGGATCGGCCAGAATTTCCGCTTGGGGATGTGTAGACCGTACGTGTTCAACAAGTGTCGCCACGAGACGAGTTCCGAGCCCTCGTCCCGTGTTTGTTGGAAGCCCAATGGCGTAATCAATCCCAATTTCGCCGTCTCGGGCGTTGAGAACCAGTGATTCCTCGTGGTAGTCCTCCCATAGAAGTAGGTCTTTCGACGTGAAGGTAACTATTCAAGTCGCGCGAACCATGTTCACCCACCTTGAACTCGTCACCGGCTGAAATGACTCTACGCATCGGGTGACCCCTCGGCTTACACTCCTGCATAGGAGGTCCCGTACCCGTCGTTGTAGGCTTTCGTCACCGAACAGCTCGAAGGACCTGGATTCTCATGATGCGCCTATGAACCTTCAGGAAATGAACCGCGATCGAGTTCGGCGAGGTATTGAGGGCGGAGTGAGCGGTCTGGCGTATTCGAGCGGACTGGTAGCCCTGAGCGCGTTCCTCGTTGGTAGCTTTCGCCCCCAGGATCTCCGCAATCCCTACTTGGGTCATCTGTCGTGGCTTCGAACCGACACGTTCGGAATCGTAAGCTTCGTCGTGGCAACGGTCGGACTCGCCGCCAGCCGCTATCTCAGACGTTCGTACGTGGTCACTCTTCGATCTGCGAACGCCGGCCGTACGCCGGGAACCATCAGCTTGCTCACCATCGTCGTGGCGCGTTCGCTCGCTGCTGCTGGTACAACTCTGGTCGTCTACATTTCCATCAATGCAGTCACTCATCCCATGACACTTGGGCTGCCGGCGACTCACCTTCTATCCTGGCCGACTGAAGGGACTCTTCGAGCCGTCAGCCTCATTGTTGTAACCTTCGCAGTCGCCATCGACCGGGCACTGCGCGATCCAGAGATGCGGAGGCGTGACAGATGCAGAATGTCCCAGCCGTGAAGCCCGAAAAGACTATGGCAGTCAAAGACAGTGGGGAGAGTTATGTTCGAACGATTCACAGATCGGGCTCGCCGAGTTCTCGTCTACGCCCAAGAGGAAGCACGCGACCTCGACGACGCCTTCATCGGCACTGAGCATATTCTGCTGGGTCTCATTCGTGAGGGCGATGGGGTAGCCGCGAAGGCGCTAGACGCTTTAGAAATTTCATACGACGTCGTTCGCGAGAAGGTCTCGGAGCTGAACGAGCTCGCCCCGAACTCGTCATCTAGTTCACCGCCCTTCACTCCACGTGCGAAAAAGGTTATGGAGTTGTCGCTGCGCGAAGCCTTGCAACTTCGCCACTCGTATATCGATACCGAGCATCTTTTGCTCGGTATCGTGCGACAGGACGATGGCGCGGCGGTACGAATTCTCCAAGACCTAGGTGTTGAAATGTCCGATATCCAGGCGCAGGTAGTCCAGTTGATGCCGAGCCTCAGCAATCGAGAGGACGGCGAACCTACAGCTCACGTGCAATACGACGGCACAATGTTTCGAGGTGTCGTGCGAGCGGTCGGCGAACAACTGCGACCCGACCTCGTCGCCGCCGATTTAGACGCTTTGGCAAGCACAATTGCTGATGATCTCTTCAATCGACTCCGACAGAGTTGGGCCGAAGCAGGCAACTCCTTCTGACCATCGCGTCTCGCATGTCTGAAAACCCACGTTCTGGTCAAAGCGGCTCATTGGGCGCAGAGCGACGGAGCTGTCCCGTGTTCAGTGACTATGGGTTTCAATCAGATATCCGCCAGACCCTTTAGAGCTGCCACGTCAGGCCTCCGACACCAAGTGTGATGTTGCAGAATTTCTGGGACCAATGAACCCTGAGACAATATCTCGCGTCTTCGCCTGGTAATTGGCTTTCGGATCCAGCTCAAACAGACGAAGTAGAACACCGTCTTCGTCGATGACGCGCACGTCGAGATCGGCCATCACGTTGATGACTCGTCTGCCGCGGTTGGGTCGTCCCACACCGATGTGGTGGAGCTTGTGACGGTATCGAAGCGTCACGGCTCCCCGGCGATCGACGTGATCGTGACGAACTCTGATCTTGGCGAGCAGCGGTTGACCATCGAGCTCGGGCGTCGCCTTGTCGAGTTCGCGCCAGGCGCGCATCGGCGGACAGTTCCGCGCTTGATGCGGTCGCTTCTCGTTGTAGTACTTCACGAAGACATCGACGCACGGCCGCAGTTCTTCGATGCTCGATGACACCGACTGTTTGCGCAGCCATTCCTTCAACCTTGAAATCGCCCCGGCAGAATGTTTGATGTAGTTGTGAAGATGTTGTCAAGTCAATGGCCATTTGCGGCAACAATGGATGAGCGATTCACGTCCGTACGGGCTTCAATCGACGAAGTTAGCCGTTGAATGCGGACGTCATGTGCCGTTCACGAAATTGGTCCTCGCGTGCGCACCGCTTTGCGAAGGGCAGCGCACCGCTTTGCGAAGGGCAGAAGGGTTGAATCGTGGTCGATAGACACACTACAAATAGGGTCGCCCAGTCTAGAAACGATGGCGCGGTGGAGTCCGCACTTTCTCTTCAGACTCTCGCTACGCACCAATCGCTCACGGGTAGTTCATCATGACGATCGCGGGACCGCCCGAGATGGCGGTACCAGAGGAGGTTCATCGATACCTTCGACGCGCGTCGTGCAACCGATTCCTGTTCGTTCTAGAATTGGCGGCCGTCGTCGTCGTGATCACGTACGTCACGATGCTCCTCAGCGTTCGCCATTCCTACACGTTCGATTCGGTATCGCTGTATGACTGGTGGCAGTGCCTCGCCCTCCTGGTGCCGGTCATTCCAATTCTGACTCGTCGGGGGAACCCCTCGGCGCTAAGTGGTGCCTGGCTCTTCATGGGTCTGGGTATCTTGCTCTTTGACTTCGCGGACGTTCTCCGGCTACTGAGCCTCGCGGGCGTGAACCCGTTCTCAACCGCCGCTCCTCGTGACGTCGTGCTGGTCTTGTCCTACGGCGCCATCGCCGTCGCCATCGCCGTCGTCATGCAACAGTCTTTCGGCCCCCGAGCCATCAGCGTTCGTCTCGACGGGCTTATCGCTGGCCTGGCACTTGCCGCTTTCGTATCAACTTATTGGTTCCGCCAGTACATCGAGGTTGGTGGTCGGCCGTTAGTCTCCGAGTTGAACATCTTCAATCCAATACTGGTGATCGTCCTCCTCGTCCTCCTCGTCGCTGGACTCATACCGAGTCACTTCCGCCCCGACCGGCCCACCGTTTGGCTCATCATCGGACTCGTCGCGATAGGCCTCGGTGACTTCGTGGCACTCAACCAGGTTGCGACGATGTCCCACCTCACGAACTCTTTGGTCACATCGTCACGACCCGTTGGGATGTGTTGCCTGGCCATCGCGGCGTGGCCCAGGGTCGACCGGCGAGGCGACTCACGGGAGAGGCTTGATTCTCCTTGGGGTTTGAACCTTATTCCCGTCATCTTCGGAGCCCTGTCGATTGGCATACTCGCCAACGCCGTCAACCGAACGACCTCCAAGGCGACGACGTTCATGGCGCTCGGGTCACTGGCCTTGGTAGTTCTTCGCATGGTCATGACCCAGAGTGAGGTGCGCCAGCTCGGACGGTCGCACTTCGTCGATTCGCGGACCGATCACGTCACCGGTCTGTCCAATCGTCGGGACTTCCTGGACGGTGGTGAGTCGAAGCTCGCCTCGCTTCGGCCGGATGAACAACTCGCCGTCGTATTGGTCGACCTCGACGGATTCAAGGAGGTGAACGACTCGTTGGGTCACGCGCAAGGCGATGAGCTCTTGAAGATCATCGGCCGACGCTTCGCCAAGAAGGTCGGCAAACGAGGACCGATGGCTCGCACGGGAGGCGACGAATTCGCCTGCACCCTGGTGATCGTGGACGAGGCGGATTCGATCGCAATCGCCAATGAACTCGCGAGAGCACTGGCAGACCCGGTGTCGCTCGACGGAACCAAGGTTCGCGTGAGCGCGAGCATCGGGATCGCCATCTGGCCCCAGCACGGCACGACGCACGCTGAACTTGTTCGCAGCGCCGATGTCGCAATGTACGAGGCGAAGCGCAGGCGAGACGCCGTGCGCGTCTACAGCGATGGCATCGACAACAACACCAGGGAGCGCCTGGCGATGATCAGCGACCTGCGAACCGCGATCGAACGTCGCCGTCTGACGCTGCAGTTTCAAGCGACTCGCCATGTGCTAACCGGCACAGTGTACGGGGTGGAGGCCCTTGTGAGGTGGCAACATCCAACGCTGGGCCTTCTCCAACCGGACGACTTCATACCGCTCGCCGAGAAATCTGGTCTCATCATGCCGCTGACCCGGACGGTGCTCGACCTGGCAATCCACGAACTCTCCCGCCTTCATCGAAACGGGCACGCGCTCCAGATGAGCGTCAACATCTCGCGTTGGGACCTCATGGACCCACAGCTGCCCGACTCGATCTCTCGCATGCTCGAGTGGTACCACATTCCCGCGGACCGATTGGTTCTGGAGGTCACCGAGTCGGCCCTCTCTGAAGACCCAGTTCTGGCAAAGAGAAGTATCGAGCGGCTGCGATCATTAGGAGTCAAGATCTCCATTGATGACTTCGGAGTCGGATATTCGTCGATGTCACAGCTTCTCGAACTGCCAGTTGACGAACTTAAGATCGACAAGTCGTTCGTCTTGGCCCTCGACACTGACAGCCGAGCGATCGCTCTCATTCGATCCATGATCGAGATGGCACGCGCCCTTGGCCTCACCATCGTCGCCGAAGGCATCGAGTCTTCGCGGGCGTTCGATTCGCTCAGCATCGTCGGCGCAGACGTGATCCAAGGAAACTTCGTCTCTACTCCGCTCACCAGCGCTGATCTCGACGTCTTCCTTCTCAACGAGGTGGCTCAGGGCACGGGGACGACCGCGGACCCAATGCAATCGGCGGTTGAACGCGACGCCGACGTCGCGGCCGTGTGATGGGTTCAACGATGGCACTGCTATCAATCGGCACGCTCCAGGCAGGTCACTCGATCCATTTCTAGTTGAGGGACGGATTCCGGACTCCGAAGGCTGAACGAACGTCAAGAAACTCGTGGCTGACCGCCGGTTTCTTCCCCACCTCATCAGTCTGGTTTGACCACGCGCGCCACGGTGTCTGATGCTCTTATGGTTGTCAAGCCGCTTGTTGAGCCGTGAGCCACGCTGCATATCGGTCCGCAAGGTCTCGGTCGAAGTCGAGCGCGCGTTCGAGTCGAGAGACGCGGGTGGGATCCACTCTGAGCACTGCAGCCACTTCGTTCAGATTGAACCCAGCGGTAACGCGGGCCTCGTGTAGATCCGCCCCGACCGGGATCGCTTCGGGGTGCGAAAGACTTCGCGTGCGACGTAACGCTTGAGGCAGCGAATGATTTCGCGCCTGCTCTTGCCTTCGCTCGTTCGTCGTGCGGCGTAAGCGCGCGTCGCACCGTCGGAGAGGAGCCGGGCGGTCGCCATGCGCCAGAGCGCGTGATTCGCCTGGCGGTTCCCCGAGCGATTAAGTCGGTGTCGCACGGTCATTCCCGACGACGCCTCGACGGGTGAGACACCGCACATCAGGACGTGTCACCACCAGCGGTGGGGATGTCGGCCGACGGCTCCGTAAAGATTATGTTCACGGACCTGGAAGGTTCAACTGTGCTAATGGAGACCCTCGGCGACGAGCGTTGGCTGGAATTGCTCGAGTGGCACGATTCGATCGTGAAGCAAAAGACCGCCCTATTTGGAGGAACGGTCGTGACGGGCCAGGGTGACGGCTTCATGTTGGCCTTTCCCGCGGCCGGTTCTGCGGCGGCCTGCGCGTTGACAATTCAACGGACATTTAGTGACGGATGGTCTGGTGTGCCGGTGCCCGCAAGGATCGGTTTGCACACTGGTAACGCAAAGGCGGAAGAAGGTGACTTCTTTGGACGCACCGTAGTCGTCGCTGCTCGGGTATCTGGCGTGGCTGGCGGCGGTGAGATTCTGGCGTCGCAAGCTACTCAGAAGGAACTTGACGGAGCCTTTCCGTTGAGTGGACCGAGGTCGATCGCACTCAAAGGATTGAGTGGACCGTACACCGTGTTTGATTTGATTTGGAGATGACCGCCGCACACTCCTTCGCTGATCGGTCGTGAGTGATTCCTCGTTCACGTCGTCGCGAGCGATGCCGCACTATTGCGTCGGGTCTCCGACGCCATTGAGTTCGAGTCACATAACCAGAGTCATTCGCATCACGCCATTTTCGTGACGCGCGTGACTCAATGTCGGCCCACTATCGCTTCGCGTTCGACCAGAGCGGACAAGCACGTTTCTCTTCGTATGCTAGAAACTTGATAGACCGTTGGCCTCAAGCGCCGGTGTTGAATATACGGACGTGTGCTCGGGGGGCCGACATGACATACGCACCAGTTCCGCCCACGCTGCGTGTGCCGCCGACTCGGATTGCGAAGGACACTTTCGTGATTCATCAGGTACAAGAAGCGCTGGGACAACCGCTGTTTATCTACCTAAATTCGTTCTCACCTGAATGCTCAGTGAGTATCGGCCAATCGTTTGCAACTCGGGCGCTGGATTGTCACCGTATGGGTGAGTCGCGGCCGCACCGCCTCGGAGTGATGTTCCATCCGGGCTCCGTGCGAGCATTAAGTTTTGTCTCGTGGCGATCGGATCAGGGCTTGTGCGCTTAAGCGGCTATCCGTTTGAAGTGCGCTACAGCGAGGGAGCCCTGATACGTGCGCGAGCCGCGGCCAATGTCGCCGCGGATGCCTACCTCTACTTCAGTCGCCTGTTTTCAGCAATCGAGCCCGACATCGCCGTCATCGTCGCCGACGAGGCGGACTGGGAGAGCCGCCAGCCCTACGGATTGCCATTCTTTGACGATGACGATGGTCAGATCCGTCCCGGCATCGTCGTGATGCCCGCGGGAAGCGGAGACTTCTGGATTGCGATGGGTGAGGACCTTCACGAGGCATCACCGAGCGGCTATCCCAAGTTGCTCGCGACGTACCCCGACGATGCCGGTGGCCTGGATCTGCAGCCATTCTTTGACCTCGTCACGATCCATGAACTCGGCCACGCATTCGAAGTGCTCGGAGGTCTCCGGCTGCCGACCTTCTGGTTGGGCGAGATCTTCGCCAACCTAGCCCTCCACGCGTTCATCGCAACGAGACGGCCGGAAAGTCTGAACACCCTTGAGGTGCTCTCCACTGTGGGAGCACAGAGTCCACGATTGGACGCTCGAATTCGCTCCGACGGCTACAGCACGCTTGATGATCTCCAAGCCCACTACACGGGCGGTGACAGTCCGATGAGTGCCCTGAACTACGTCTGGTATCAGTATCGGTGGCAACGTCTCGCGGCAACAATGTTTGACGCCGACGGGGAGGAAGGACTGGTCCGCTTTTGGGATTGCTTTCACGCGACCGATCAGTTCAGCCCCGACAACATCACGGCGTCGTCGTTGGCCCCGATGCTCGGTACCGAGGTGAGCGAGACCCTCGGTCGAGCGGTCCAAGATTGGCGATAATTGTGGTGCGCCTTCGTCGCTTCCCGCGGGGACTTTCGCCGAGATCAGATTTCGCTTCAGGTACGACAAGCGTTCGAAATCCAGCACCTCGCATCAAGGAACTGAGGGCGAGAGACCGAGGAGAGTCCAGATGCCGTTGATGTCGAAGTCAACCTGAAGTGGAACTCGGTCGCTCAAGTCGTCGACGCACGGAAGGCTTCCTTCCACGTCGAGTCAACGACACTGGAAAGTAGATTTTTGCGCGTGGACGAACATATCTTGACCGATGGTGTTTTGATGCTCAAACCTTTGGCCCTGGATGACGCTCCGGAATGGCTGGCCGGAGAGGATGACGAACAATTGCGATGGTTTCAAGCTCCACGCCCGGCGCAACTTTCAGATGTAGAGCAATTCATTGTTTCATGTCAGGAGTCATGGCGATCGATGGATAGTCACCGTCACTGGGCCATTCGAAGAGTTGACTCGTCCGTGCTACTAGGAGGCGTTGATTTGCGAGCCCTTGAGAATGAACAGGTGAATCTCTCGTATGTTGTCTTTCCTCCCTTTCGTCGACAGGGCGTGGCTCCTAGGGCTTCCCGACTGGCACTGACATACGCAGCGACGTCGATGGGGGCCACCACTGCCGTGATCAAGATGCTCCCTGGGAATGTGATCTCGCGCAATCTTGCGCTCGGTCTTGGCGCACACCATTTGGGAGAGGAACCTTCGGACGGTGCAGAGCCATTCCAAGTGTTCGGAGTCGACTTGCCACTCGCCTAAGTGGTGCATTGGAACTAGGCGTCAAGACACCGGTCTTCCGAGAAGGTTCCGTATCTTCACGACCGCGCTAGTCGTTGGCCATTGCGAGTCATGGTCCAACAACCTTGTCGACGAAATCGACGAACGAATTTGAGTGTTCATGCGTAATGTCTTCACAGAGGTGTAGTGGATCGACATGGATTGCAGTCATTCCCACATTGACGGCCCCAACTACATCGCTGTGCAGCGAATCGCCCACATGAATACAACTCTCAGGATCCACGCCCAACGCCTCAAGTGCGATGAGAAATGGCCGAGGATCGGGCTTCTCAATTCCAATGGCCTTAGAATCAATGATGGCGGCAACCCGGACAAGGTCCCCGTCGACACAGCACATCTTGGTTCGCGAAAGCATTTGGACCAACTCGCCGTGAACGCGAGATCACGGCGGCGCCGAAGCCGTTGTCAATGAGATGAACTAATGCTGCCGATGCACCCGGAGCGGCGACCCAACAGGGTCCGAGGTAAACCTTTTCTGCGAGTATCGAACCTGCTTCATTTTGTGCGGATGGTGGAACACCTAATGCCTGTGCGAAGCCTCTGTTCATTACTGGCCATTCAGGATCAGTCGTAGAGTCGAGGATTCGCACCATTTGATAGTGCGCCTTCCAACATGTTGCGTCGTCGGGCTGGCACGCGAACTCCTCAAGTACTGTCCGTATGACAACTGGGTCTGGAAGCAGCAATACACCATGGGCGTCGATGGTGACCGCTCTGATCATTGCGAATCTTTCACCAGGATCGCCACGTATGGCTCACTCGGGTTCGCTCCCAACACGCGTTCGAGATGCCAGCCCGTACCAACCAGGATTGTGGCCATTTCACTTCGCGACACGTAGAGCCAGCGGAACCACGGGCCGACTAAGTGTCCATAGTGATAGCGCAACTTCACCTGACCGGGACAACGGCCCCGTGCTTTGTTCCTGTGATAGTACGTACGATCAAAGGCCGGAGCGCCACCGCAGTACGCGTTCGTGCTCTCCGCGAAGATCCGGACGCCGGGCTTGGTATTTTTGGCCAAGTGGATGAGCAGGTGCCGAGCACGTGTCGGAGTCTCAAAGATCCCGAAGTTGTTGCCGAACAACACTAAGGAGTCAAAGGTTCCGATCCTCTGATCCAGATCTTGAATTGGCGTCGACCACACTTCGTTCAAGCCTCGAATCTTGGCCGCTTTCGCCGCGAGGGGAGACGCGTCCAGTCCAACCACATCGACGCCTCGTCTTTGAAGCTCCAGAGCGACCCTGCCGGCACCGCAACCAATGTCCATCACACGTCCACGGATGTATCGAATGGACTTTCGTTCTGCGGATGGCCAGCCTTTGAATCCTGAGAGGTAGACATCGGGTCCAGCGCCGACTTGCGTGAATCCGTCCTCGCGCTCAAGCACCTCGGGCACTGTGCCGCCCAATGCCCAATCGAGCAGTGCATGTCCAAATACATCGTTGTCCGGTGTCATCACGTTCAATAGTCCCTAACCGCACTCCGGCATGGACCACGGTAGTTCGCAACGGCGCCGGGTAACAGGACTCGAAAGTCGGGTCTCGTTCCGCCCAAACGCGTCGTTGCCGCAGTAGATGCCGGGTTCCTTTGATCGAATGTCGAGGATCCTGAGGCTAGATCTTGGTAGCGGGGCTGGACCTGATTGCGTTCATTGCCGCAGTGCAAGTCTGGGCCGTCTAACAACAGATACTGAGTGAGTATGCAGGGACAGGACGTCGAATCACGTACTGAATTAAAAGTCGGGAAGCGATTATTTACTATCCCCATCGTGAGTATTTTGCCATTCGTGTTGTGACAATCCTGGTCCGAAGCACTAAATATGTCTTCATTGCTCGCAGTGGCGATCCCGTGGAATCACAACGACATCACACCGACTTGACAACGCACCCCAAATCTGGAAATGTATTTTTCGCAAGGGCATATTCGAAGGACACGGCTTTGAAAAATACCTCTGCGATCTTGGTTTGAGATCCGGAATGTTCACTGACCCCGCAAGCGAGTTCACGCCATTCCGGCTATCGATAATCGTGCCCTCGTACAACGAGCATTTGACCATTCTTAGAGTGCTGGATGCACTCTTGTCCCTTGACATACCTGGGAAAGAACTTGAAATCATTGTGGTCAACGATGGTTCCTCTGACGGCACGGCAGAACTACTCGAGTCATTTGAAGACTCGAGATGCGTCAAAGTCAGTCACGAGGTGAACCTCGGCAAAGGCGCTGCCGTGCGAACGGGAATCGCCTCTGCCAAGGGTTCGCACGTACTCATTTTCGACGCCGACCAAGAGTACGACGTGGCCGACGTTCCGCGGTTGGTCACACCGATCCTGTCGGGAAGAGCCGAAGTGGTGTACGGGAATCGGATGTCCGGCTTCGGGACCGTGCACCCGTCCCTCTGGCACTCCGTCGGCAATAAGGCGCTGACGTTTCTCGCCAACATACTGTTTGGCTCTTCAATTTCTGACTTGCACACTTGCCTCAAACTCATCCCCATGCCACTACTGCGTAGTTTCAAGCTCGATGAGAATGGTTTCGGATTGGATACGGAATTGAGTGCTGAAGTGCTGCGCGCTGGATTTCGTCCCTTCGAAGTACCAATTAGCTACGTGGGTCGCAGCAAAGAAGAAGGAAAGAAGATTCGACTCAATGACGCACTTCGATGTGTACTCGTGCTCGCCAAAGTCCGACTACGGCCCGTCACTGCGTACGGTCGGCGAAATCGCGCTCTGACGCCTCGGGTACACATTTACACCGACTGAACACGCTCAGAACAGCTGACTCGTCGTGTTCACTCGGTTCATTGAAACGCGCGGTCGGTCCCTACGTGACCGGGCTCGTGGAGTTCAACAATCGCCGCGCAACTTTGGAGATCATCGCGACTTGGTAGTCCGACCGACCCGACTTGCCAACTGTATGGGCGACACCGGGGTCTTACAATGATCGACCGTCACCGAAGTTGAGATCCGCCTCGTTCTTGATCTAACCGTCGCTCTTGTCGAGGTCCGCGCTCTCGAAGTCGAACTTGCCGTGTGAGCGTTAATCAAATGAGCAGCACATTCGGACAGTAATGTCGAGCACGGTGTCGGCCACGAGGCGGTCGGGTTTATCAACACCGACGAGTGATGGGAAGAAGATGCAAAAAGTGATCCTTGTCTTTAAGTGTCAGCCCGGAATGGGGGAGGGCCTGTTGGAGGCGTTTACGACCGCCTTGGTTGACACCCGCGCCTTTGACGGGTGCATTTCTGTTGAGACCTACGTCGATGCCGACAACCCTGACACGATCATGCTCATCGAAGCTTGGGACTCCAAAGCTCAGCAAGAGACCTACTTGGGGTGGCGAATCGAGAACGGCATGATTGAAATGCTCGCGCCGGTGTTGGCCGAGCCAATGGAGATGCGCTACCTCGAACCACATCCCGCCTAGTCGTCACAACGTGTGGCTGTGTCTCGCCATTCGTTGTCGATCAACGCGCTGAATTCTTGGTGGTGAACGCAACCACGCACGAGTTGGGTTCAGGAACGAGACAATAGTCGTTTGGAAACGAACGATAATTCGATGAAGTGACTTTTGGCCCC
>Ga0208357_1001090_pt1 | contig 20367 bp, 20 predicted proteins | sample NGESurdeep092012_6_FD_184487 | JGI IMG/M metagenome (GOLD analysis project Ga0208357, IMG submission 184487) | Arctic peat soil microbial communities from Barrow, Alaska - NGEE Surface sample F52-2 deep-092012 (SPAdes) | ecosystem: Environmental > Terrestrial > Soil > Wetlands > Peat ... | reverse complement strand
TGTCATCTGTGTTTCATCTGTGAAAATCTGTGGCTAAATAACCCATGCGCATCACCGGCGGCAACGCGGCTCGGCGAATTTTGAAAGTCCCCAAAGGACTCGACGTCCGTCCGACGCCGGATTTGGTCAAGCAGGCGGTTTTTAATTCGCTTGGCGCGCGCGTTGTCGGCGCGAAGGTTTTGGAATTGTTTGCGGGCAGCGGCGCGTTGAGTTTGGAATGTTTGAGTCGCGGCGCGGCGGCGGTGATGTGCGTCGAGAAATCGCATCGGCACGCGGAATTTATTAGCAGCAACGCGGCGACGGCGGGTTATGGCGAAATTCTGGAAGTGCGGACGCAGGATGTTTTTCCGGTGATGAATCAACTGGCGGAAAGCGGACGGCAATTCGATTTGATCCTGGCCGATCCGCCTTATGGCGAGAAAAATGTGAACCGCCGCTCGGCTTCATTCGCGCAGCAGTTGCTCGACGATAAAAATCTGCCGAAGCTGCTCGTGTCCGGCGGAAGATTTGTGCTCGGCCACACGAAACGCGACACGCTGGAAATCGTCGCGCCGTGGACGGAAGTGAAATTGCTCAAGCACGGCGACACCGTGATGCGGTTTTTGGAAATCAGTTAGTTCGGGGGAGCGCACGCGCCTCGCGTGCCGCCAACGACGCCCTCGTCGTTGGCTTGTGCGCACGGAAATCATCCTTAATTTTGAACGCCTTCGCGCGCGCGTTGTTCGACGCGAGGGCGCGTCGAACCGCAGCCGGGGCGGCTGCGCTCCCTACCAATTTGAGCCACTACCCGCTTGCGATTTCAGAAGCGTCGAATTAGAGTTGCCCCGTGCCAACGGTTTTGCGCGTCAAAGGTTATCGCATTGGATTTTATAGTTCCGAGCCGGATGAACCGGCGCATGTGTCCAGTTGCGAAGCGAAGTTCTGGATTTCGCCGGTTCAATTAAGCTGGAACAAGGATTTTCGGGAAGTGCAGTTGCGTGAAATCATCCGCATTTTGGAAAATCACGAAATTGAATTATTGGAATTTTGGAATGAAACTGAATAATAATCCTCCACCGGACATTGCGGCGGTTCATATTTCAAAAGACCGGCTCGCGTTTGATTTGGAAGACGGGCGCTCGGTCAGCGTGCCTTTGTCTTTTTATCCCACGCTGCTGCTCGCGTCGGCCGCGACCGCGCGCATTTTGAAATCACGCATTCTTCCGTGCATTGGTCAAAACTCGACTGCGACATCAGTTCGAAATGTCTGCTGCGCGGCGCAAAAGAAGCGCGCAAGTTCGCGCAAAAGGCCGTCGCGCGGAAAAAACAATTGGTTGCGGCTTGATCTTCGCGCTGTGGACGGAAGTGAAAATGCTCAAGCACGGCGACACCGTGATGCGGTTTTTGGAAAATCTTCACCGCAACATTGCAAACCAAGACTGACCTCTTTACGAACACAGAATTGACGCTGATAAATTTCCAGCGCACACTTCCACGGCTCAATCGAATGATCTCAAGAACTATCGCCCAACCCGCTATTCTGCTCGGACAGGAGATTGATGCGCTTTTAGAAGACGAGGCGCGCTACGGGCGCATTGTCTTCGTATCGGCTTTCGTCGCATTGCGGACAATCCTCCGATTGCGTGACAGACTTCTGGCTCAATTCCAAGGCGGCTGTCAACTGCGTTTGACAGTCGGTGTTGATCTTGGCGGAACTAGCAGAGATGTTCTTGAAGAATTACTCCGCTGGAACTGTGAGGTTTTCATTTTCCATAACCCAATTCCGAGAGCGACGTTTCATCCAAAGATTTATCTTTTTGAGAACGCCACCGAAACGACTTTGATTGTCGGTTCAAACAATCTTACCGATGGCGGTTTTTATACCAATTACGAGGCCGCAGTCCGACACGATTTTGAATTTCCAGCGGATGCCGCAGAATTTCGACGGATTGCCGATCCGCTTCTACCATTTATTGAACCCGGTGGCGTCACTGTTCAAAGACTTACTGCCGAACTAATCACCACACTTGCAGCACGAGGCTTGTTGACGACAGAAGCGCAAGCCAGAGAGAACCGGCGGAATCAGGCTGAAAGACAACGCCGCCCACTCGATCAAATTCCTGCCAATCCATTCCAAGCTGTCGCCGTTCCAAATCCGCCGCTACTGCCGCAAACCGTCCGCGCCCAAGAGCCGGTTGTTGCGCAGATTCCACCGACTGCTCCTCCTGTTGAACATGTTTTGGCTGCTCGGCCTGAAGGTGGGCTGCTTGTTTGGAGTAAAAGACTTCCTCGCACTGACGCATTGCAGGTCAATGAGGGAAGTCACCACGTCGGCGGAGTTCGGCTGACACAGGCTGAATTTGAAAATCCTCCCGGTCAGCGAATAGGCCAGACAACGTATTTCAGAAATCTATTCCGTGAGTTTCAATGGGAAGCTGAAGCCGGGAGACAACGTAACCAAGAACATACATTTGTCCCCATGCGCATATTTATCAGGGGGCACGATTACGGCATTAGAAACTTCGAGATAAGCCACAAACCATCAGGTGAAGCAGGGCAAGCAAACTACACTACCATCTTGAGGTGGGGACGCGAATTCACACCAACCATCCTTCATGAAAATGTTACTGACACGCTTTTATCTCTTTACGAAACTCCTGATGCCGACGCTCCGTTCTTAATTGAGCTTACTTGATCATCTTCGCTGTCTGAATTTCTTTGTCTGCGGTTACGCAACCTATTCCACGCGTCGTGCAGGGCGCTTTGATCGTTGGTAGAAAGCCCGCCGTTCTGCAATAAAATTTTGTCTTGTTCGCGAAGAATCTGACTGTCATCTGAACAAACGCGGAATCGGTCATCAAGTTTTTGCAAGTCAGCTTCCGACACGGAACAAATTGGAAGAATCAATCGTTCAATTTCCGACGGAACAAGTTCAAGAACTCCGCCGCCGTAATGCCGTCCTTCCAATTCAGCAGAAAGACAAGTCAGACTATTTAGAAAAGAGTAAACAAGACTGACAGCCGTTACTTTTTTTGGCTCTATTCGATAGGCGGTATCAGTCGTGAATACATGTGCCTTGTTAAGCACAAGTCGTGGAAAATGATGTGCGCGTTTTAGCATTGCTACTGGAGAAGCATGAACTGAAGGCACTCGAAACCACGGCTCACGCATACTGCACTTGTAGCGTTTAGGCAACCCTTGTTCTTCACCAGAACGGAGATACCGCTGCACAGAAGCTGGATACGAACTCAAACTTGCATCATCAAACCATAAAAAGTTTGTCGGCAGTCCGTCGCGCCTGTTGGCATTGTGATTTGCTTTGTCATAAATAACTCCCGCGACGTGATCGCTTCGCCCAAACATCGGATGCGCCCACTGTTCCAAACCAAAATTCTCAACAATCTCGTCAGTCACGAGGAAAAATTTATTCGCGCCCGTGACGATGCCCACATCTACATCAGCTAAATCAAGGAACGTGGCAAAACGTGCATCTTGGCGCAACGCCTTGATTAGCGAACGTTCTTTTCTTGTGAGAAAAACCGGCATCCATTTTCCATGAATGGAATCCCCATTGATATTGTCAGCCTCATCAAAATATTTAGTTGCGTTCTCCTGTAAAATTTCGCGGCTTTCAACTGGCTGGACTGCCACACCCATGCTGCGCTCGGTCGCCACAGTTTTCTTCTCGGTCAATAGTAAAACCACGCCTTGCAAAGCGTTATCGAACCAAAGTTCTTCGGGGTCAAAAATTAAGATGCGAGAACAGTGAAGCGCTAGGAATCTCCGCAGGGATTGTGCGTGCGGAATATGAAAGATTTCGGACGGAATCACCATCGCCAGCCGTCCGCCGGGCGCAAGCAGCGAGAACGAAGCAATCACAAAAGACACCCAAGCGTTAGTGTGCTTGGTAAATGGCAAACCGAAACGGGCAAAAACTTTCTCCGCAAGAAATTGTTGTTCCTCTGGCAGATATTGGTAACGGATGAACGGAGGATTTCCAACGACACCATCAAATTTTCCTACCTCTTGAGAATGAAATAGAAACCATTTAAGAAAATCGCCGTCATAAATCTCAACCGAGAGCTTGTTTGAACTGGGAACACGCTCGCGTGCCTTAACAGCTTCGTCGCGTTCCATTTCGCAACCGAATAACTTACGAAGCGAACCGCACTTCTCATCAGCTATTGCTTCCAGAAATGCTCCGTCGCCGCAGCTTGGTTCTAAAACCGATTTCGGTTTCTTTTCCAAAACCCACCGAGCCAAGAAACTAGCGATGTCGGGGTCTGTGTAAAACCCCCCGCGCAGTTTTTGGGCTGTCTCGTTTGCGATAAAATTCATGTTTGCTGGCTATTTCGAGTTGGTTTTGTAAGGCGTAGCTCGCTCTTTGAGAATATAGGCTGCGTGCAATGCCGCAGGTTCGTCACCATATTCAGAAGTGACCTTGTCCGCGATTACCCGGCCTTTCAGTTCCCCTTCTGAAAGTTTGAAAAATTTTGCAAATTTAGAAATCTGTAATTCCGTCGGAAAACGATCGCCATGCTCCAATTTGCTTAACAGAGTTGAATCAATCCCGACACCGGCAGCAACGACACGAAGCGGTTCTTCTCGGTCTTGCCTCAACTTGCGAATAAATTCACCGAAGCTGGATTTGTCTTTCATTGTCTTGACAGATTATGTCAAGACGCTTTGTGACAAAAAATTTTACCCCTGTCAACTTCTCAATCAAAAAAAGTTATTTCGCCACTTTGAAAGGAAAAAGCGACCTCCGTTTCCGAAGGCCGCTTGCGTTTTCAAATTTGATTTTACGGATGCGGTGTCGCGGGCGACGGAGTCGAGGTTGTTCCGCGTTGCGCGTCGCGTTCGATGTGGGCGGCGGTCAGCCATGCGGCCATCTTGGCGGGCTGGCTGGCGTATTTGTTGTGCATGATGGCGTCCAACGTGGTCACGGCTTGCATTCCTTGTGCGATGAGCGTGCCAATCGTCGCGGTATTTCCCACGCCGGTTTCGCGCTTGGTTTCGCGCTGCGTCGTGTCCGTGCCGTAGGCGGCGCGGTCGGCTTGCAGGGCGGTCACAAAGCTGGCGGGCATTTCGTGGGCGACAAATTGGGCGACGAGCGCGGGTTGCGCGGTGAGTTGCTGGATGAATTTGTCGGCGGTGGTCAGCAAGGCGTTCGGATTGAATTGCGCGGGCGGGCGGAAGCTGTCGGCAAAGCCGGGCGTGGTCTGGTCAATGGCGGCGGCGGTGCGAGTGATGTTCTGGAGGTCGAGCCGGATGGCGTCGAGCAGGACTTCCTTGCTGGTGTCGCGCCCCGGTTTCTGTCCGGCCTTGGCGGTGTTCAAGCCAGTGACGACGGTGGTGACGGTGGCGAAGTTTGTGGCGGCGGTGCTGCCAGCGGCAAAATCTGCGGCATTGTCCGTGCCGAAAGTCTGCACGCGAACGAACACATCATAACGTCGAGTCTCACGATTATTCATAATGAACCTTTTTGTTGGAAGTCACGGTGGAAGACTTGCAAAACCAGAAATCAGAGTCAACGGGTTTTTTGAATTCGATTTGAAGTTTCCGGTGGGGCGAGGCTACTGACGAGCCGGCTCGCGAGGACGCTCGCCCCACCGAAGAGTGCTAAACTCGCAAATGGCTCATTTACAGGTGGTTTTACACGGAATTTGAAGCATCTGACACGCGCTTTTCAGCGATTGACACCAACTTTTCGGCATCTGACACGAGCTTTTCCACGCCTTACACGGACTTTCCAAAGACTCGCACAAACTTTTTGGCAGGTGACACGAACTTTTCAGGAGGGCGCACGGACTTCTCGACGGCTGACGCGAAGTTTTAATCGCATTGCAGAAACTTTTCGAGAGGACGCATTAACTTTTAACAATCTTCCACTTCTTTGCGAATCGTCTCGCGAAATTTCTCCATCCCCTGATCAAACGCGGCGGAGATCGGCAGCAGCGAAACTTTTTTTATTTTCTTTTTGAACTCCTTCAGATTTTTCTCGGCGACGGCTTCGTCCATTTTGTTGGCGACGACGAGGCGCGGTTTTTCGAGCAGCGCGGGATCGTAAAGTTCCAGTTCGCTCAACAATTGCTTGTAATCGTCCCACGGCTTGCGGTTGTCGGTGCCGGCCATGTCGAGCAGCAGCACGAGGATTTTGCAGCGCTGGATGTGGCGCAGAAATTTGTGGCCGAGGCCGACGTTTTTGTGCGCGCCTTCGATCAAGCCCGGCACGTCGCAGACCGTGAGCCGTTTCCAATCGGGATATTCCATGATGCCGATCTGCGGATGCAGCGTGGTGAACGGATACGGCGCGACTTTCGGGCGCGCGCGCGAAATGGCCGTGAGCAACGTGGACTTGCCCGCGTTCGGATAACCGACAAGCCCGACTTCCGCGACGATGCGCAGCTCGAGCAGAAAATCACCTTCGTCGCCCGGCTCGCCCGGCTGCGCGAATCGCGGCGTCTGGCGCGCGGCGGTGGCGAAATTGCGGTTGCCCAGTCCGCCGCGTCCGCCTTTGCACAAAATAAATTGCTGCCCGTGCTGCGTGAGGTCGGCGACGAGTTCGCCTTTGGCGGAAATAACGGAAAGTTTTTCGGCGTCCGCGTCGTCCTTCGACAGATCAATTTCCATCGCGCGACCGCTGGCCGCGCGGCGCAGCAACGGACGCTTGCCCGTGCTCGTGCTGAACATCGGATTTTTATTTTCCTGCCCGCCTTCGTTCTCGTCGTCGTCCTCATCCTCGTCCTCGATTTTTTCAATCGGTTTTGCCGATGGCAATTTCCACACGAGCGTGCCGCAGGGAACTTTGATGATGAGGTCTTTTCCGGCGTGACCGTCCATGCCCTTGCCCATGCCCGCGTCGCCGCCGGGCGCGATGAGGCGCGGAACGTAATACTGGCCGATGAGATTGTTGAGGTCGTGGTCGGCCTGCAGGATGACGCTGCCGCCGCGCCCGCCGTTGCCGCCGCTCGGGCCGCCCTTGGTGATGTAAGCCTCGCGATGGAACGCGACGCAGCCTTTGCCGCCGTGCCCCGCCTGCGCGTAAATTTTTATTTCGTCAATGAACATGGCGCAGAATTTATGATTGATGATTTGCGATTTACGATTTCAAATTATTCTCCGGCGAGTTGCAAAACATTTCGACGAAACTCGGATGAAATCCAAAAATTCGCTTCGCGCTCTAAACGATCAAGCAAAATTTTTACGCCGGGAATTAATTTCTCGATTCGGGCATCAATTAAAATGCCCGCAATGCCGACGATGCGGACTCCAAGTTTAGCTGCAATTTCCCGCCCAGCCTTTTCATCAATCAGTAATGCGTCTGCTTTTTGATTCAAAAACAAGGCGATGGCCGCAGCTTCGCCCGCGTGAAGCCCGGCTTCGACAATTTCCCTTGGAAATGATTTTGGCGCGGGCAGAATTTCAATCCAATGTGCCAAGGTTAAACCCGAAAACCGCTTTTGAACTGTTGTCAGCCGGATAAATTCATCGGCCACCTCGTTTGGAATTAAAACGCGCTGGAAAAGTTGCGGCAACAAATGTTCGTGCTGAATTTTGCACAAATTCAGAATCACTGAAGTATCGGCTACGACGATCATCGCTTTCTAATTTCGCGAAGCTCTTGAATGGCGCGCATGTCTTGTTCCAAATCTTCGATGCCGTAGTTTTGCGGAATTTTCCGGTCTTTGAGCAGACCTTGAAATTCAAAAAAACCGACGTCCGCGATGTCCGCCGCCTGAATGAGCGTGACTTTGCGCGCCGCGTAGAGCGAGAGCGCCAGCTCCTGCTTCAACTCGTCTTCGCTAAATTTTGTTTCCGGCAATGTCAGCGTCATAATTGAACTCTAATCAATTTTTTACGAGTGGTCAAACGCGGTCTGGAAAACAAAAAGCGAGGCGTGAGCCTCGCTTTGAAAATTGTTCACGCCGGAATTTAATTCTTCGCGGCGGCGGCCTCGGCCACGACGTTCACGCGACGGCTGTTCTGGTCGAACTTCACCTTGCCGTCCACGAGCGCAAATAGCGTCCAATCGCGGCCCGTGCCGACGTTTTTGCCCGCGATAAATTTGCTGCCGCGCTGGCGCACGATGATGCTGCCCGCGCTGACGACCTCGCCGCCAAATTCTTTTACGCCGAGCCGTTTGCTGACGCTGTCGCGCCCGTTGCGGACGCTGCCTTGACCTTTTTTATGTGCCATAAAAAATTGTGATTAGAGTTGAAAACGGAAATCAAAGTTTGATCTCTTTGATCTTGATGACCGTCAATTCCTGACGATGGCCGATGGTCTTGTGATAACCCTTGCGGCGTTTCATCTTGAACGTGAGTTTTTTCTCGCCGCGCTTGTGCGCGACGACGTCGGCGATGATGCTCGCGCCCGAAACAGTCGGCGCGCCCATCGAGATTTTGTCGCCGCTGACCATGAGCACGCGGTCAAACGTGAACGGTTTGCCGGCCTCGGTCTCGAGCCGTTCGATTTCCAGCGTGTCGCCCGCCGCGACGCGATATTGTTTGCCGCCTGTTTCTAAAACTGCATACATAAATTTATTTCCCGCAAAGGGTCGGACATTGAACCAGATTTTCGCGGACTGTCAATGCCTGATTTTCGGCAATCTGGCTTGTTCCCGTCGGCGCAACTGGCGCTCCTGCCTTTTGACTTCACCAGCCAGCAATTCCTCCGCGCACCAGCCTTTGCTTTGGGCAAATTCTGTCAAAGCAAAAAGCTCTTTGGCCAATGCCGCTTCGGTGAATGGCTGCTTGGGATCGCGGCTGCCTGCAAGCAAGTGAACCTTGCGTGCTTTCTTCAAAAGTTTCTCCGCTCGAAGCAACGCAGGTAAATGTTTCGGAATTCCGTCCAGCGCGGATTTGCGTTCACTTTTCGTTCCGGCTTTTTCCGCGCGCTTGATTTTTTCCCAGTTCGCCCAGACTTCATCCACGTTTTTGACTTTCGTTTTTCCGAAAACGTGCGGATGACGACGAATGAGCTTCTCCACAATCAAGCGGCAGACTTTTTCAAAATCAAACGCGCCGCGTTCGCGCGCGAGATGGCAGTGAAAAACCACTTGCAGCAGCAGATCGCCCAGTTCCTCGGCCAATTCGTGATCGTCGCGCGACTCAATCGCGTCAATCAATTCATAGACTTCCTCAATCGCATGGCGGCGCAAACTCAAATGCGTCTGCTCGCGATCCCACGGACAGCCGCGCGTCGAACGCAGCTTCGCCATGACGCGCAGCAAATCTTCAATTGCAGATTTTTTCTTCATGAAACTTTTAACCACGGATAAACACGGATGGACACAGATTAAAAAATTCTTATCCGTGTTTATCTGTGTCCATCCGTGGTTGAAAGGCTTTTACAAAATCACCAAATCATCCCGATGCACAAGTTCCACGCGCGCGAGTTTTTTGGCGCGGATTTCTTCGGCGGAAAATTTCGCGATGCCGCGCGCGAATTCCGTTCCGTTCAAATCGCAAATCCGAACGACTTCTTCAGCTATAAAATTCCCCTCGCAACGCGCGACGCCGGGCGGCAGCAAACTTTTGCCGGATTCACGCAACGCCTTTTTCGCGCCGTCGTCCACGAACAGCGCGCCTTTGGGATGATGGAAAAATGCGATCCAGCGTTTGCGTCCCTGCAATTTGTTCGGCTGCGCGACGAACAATGTGCCCTCGTCTTCGCCGTTCAAAATTTTGGCGAGCACGTTTTTCTTTTTGCCTGACGCGATGACGAGCGGAATGCCGGAGCGCACGACGATTTTCGCGGCCTGGACTTTCGACGCCATGCCGCCCACGGCGACTTCACTGGTCGTGCCGCCTGCGAGTTTTTCAATCGTCGCATCAATCTGTTCGATGACGGAAATCGTCTTTGGATTTTTTTTGCTAAAATTTTCAATCACGCCGTCAACCGTTGTGAGAATCACCAGCAAATCGGCGGGCAGCAGCGAGGCGACGAGCGCGGAGAGTTTGTCGTTGTCGCCAAATTTGATTTCGGTGAACGAGACGGCGTCGTTTTCGTTGATGATTGGAATCACGCCGCGACCGAGTAAAGTCACAAGAGTATTTCGCGCGTTCAAATGCCGCTCGTGATGTTCCAAATCTTCATGCGTGAGCAAAACCTGCGCGACGTGCAGGTCGCGCTTGGCAAACAGTTCGGCGTAATTCGCCATGAGCCGCGACTGGCCGACGGCGGCGCACGCCTGCAATTCCGCAAGTTCGCCCGGACGTTTTTCGTAGCCGAGCGCGCCCATGCCCGCGCCGACAGCGCCGGAAGTCACGAGCACAATTTCTTTTCCCGATTTTCGCAGCGCGGCAATCTGTGCGACGAGTTGTTCCAATTGCGCCGGGTCAATTTGCTTCCGGCTGTCGGTCAGCACGCCGGTGCCGAGTTTGACGACGAGACGCGAAATGGATTTGAGCGGGTCACGATGCACGCGCGAATTTAGAACGAAATCCGCGCTGGAAAAAGGCGAAAGTGGCGGACATTTTACAATCCAAGTTGTTTGAGAATGTCCAAACCTGGAATTTTCCGGCCAACCATCGGGTCAAAAAAGCCGTCGCTGTGCAGGTAAATGAGTGCTCCAAGTTCCTCGAGGTCGGCGGGCGATTTCACGTTTGGAACCGGCACACTTTCCAGGCCGATGGTCTGCGCGCGGTTGTTTTGCGGGTTTTTCAGGTCAATAAACTTCACCTTGCCGATGGAGACATTGAGCGTGTCAATGCCTTTGAAATCGTAGCCGGTCTGCGTTTTGAGATTTGCCATGACGTTGCTGCCGCCGCCGGAATTTTTTGCCGGCAACTTGAGGCCGAACGCAAAAATGTTCGTCTGGCCGGCTTCGTTCTTCACGATGTCCAGTTCGCCGAGGTTGAAACGCAGCAGCGTGATGTGAATCTCGCGGCGCATGAGCGCGGCGCGGTCGTATTCAACGTGGATTTCCGGAATGTTCAGAAATGGCGTGCCGCCGAAATTCGTCGGATTGTAAATTTCCAGATTTTGGATTTCGATGGCCGGCTCGATGAGCGCGAGATGAAAGCGCCCGATCTCCGCCTCCATTCCCGTCTGCTCGCGGATGTTGTGTTCGATGACGACGCGCAGGATTGAATTATACGACAGCAACAACATGACGACCAGCACGACGGTCAGCGTGACCAGCGTGATCAACAGACGGAACACCGATTTGAAAATCCATTTAATCATGTTTGACGAAAATCATTCTCATCCTCACCGCCATCCACTTCCGCGTAAAGAAAAATTGAGGACGAGGACGAGGATGATTAAACCGGCACGTCTTCAGGCCGCACTTCCAGACATTCGTCCTGGTCTTCCCAGATCGCGGCGGCGTAGGAATTCAAAAGCTTCGGCGCGAGTTCGCGGCCCGCGCGCGAGAGAAGGCGTTCGGCTTCCTCGGCCGCATTTTCGTAGGCCGCGTCATAATTTCCGGCGCGCTTGCGCTGGCGGTCGTCCCAATGCGCGACGGCATGGACGGGTTCGTATTGTTGCGCCCACGATTCGATTTCGGCGCGGATTTCGGCGGGAATTTCATCGAACGGCACGAGCGTTTCGCTGCAATGCTGGCAGATCAAACCGGACTCGCGCACATCGCGCGTGAGCAGCGGCAGATACGGCGCGCGGCAGCATGGCGATTCCGCATAGGCGGCGGGCGGCGTGACGAGGCGCTTGAACCAGATCTGTTTTTCGTGCGCGATTTGCGCGGCGAGGCGGTAGGCGCCGACGAGCGGGTGCGAGAGCCGCCACACGCGGCCTTCAAGCTGGCCGAGCGTCTGTGCCAGCCAGCGGCCGAGCGTGAGGTCGTCCCAATCCTGAAACGCGCGGGCGTATTCCTTCCAGAGCGAATCGAGCGGCGAACTGGATTCCGGTTCAAATGCCATGCGGGCAGGATGGCGCGGCGGAAAAGTTTTGTCGAGCGGCGTTGCGGAATGAAAAAGACCCTCTGCCCCGGTCGGCGTGGAATCAAGCTGTTCGATGCACTGAATGGTCGGGAAATTAGATCGGCAACAATTTTATCTGCTCGCCGTCTTTCTCAACCGCTTCGCCGAGCGTTTGCGTGTGGCGTTTGCGGCGTTCGATGATGTGTTTGTCGAGCAACGGATCGAAAGGCACAGGATAATTTCCGTCGTAACACGCCATGCAGAATGAATTTTTCGGCAGACCGGTGGCTTTGACCATTCCGTCCTGCGACAGATAATAAAGCGAGTCGGCGTTGAGATATTTCCGGATCTCTTCGAGCGAATGGTTCGCGGCCATCAGTTTGCTGCGGTCGGGAAAATCAATTCCATAAACGCACGGGTTCATGTGTGGCGGACAGCTCACAAGAACGTGAACTTCCTTTGCGCCGGCTTCTTTGAGCGTTTTCACGCGCGTCTTGCATGTCGTTCCGCGCACGATGGAATCGTCCACGATTACGACGCGTTTGTCTTTCACGAGTTCGGTGATCAGATTCAGTTTCACGCGCACGTCAAAGTCGCGGATGAGTTGCGACGGCTGCAAAAAACTTCTGCCGACATAATGATTCCGCACGAACGCCATCTCGAACGGAATTCCAGATTCGAGCGAATAGCCGAGCGCGGCGCTGTTGCCGCTGTCCGGCACGGGAATCACCAAATCCGCATCAATCTTGAATTCGCGCGCGAGCTGGCGGCCCATTTCGACACGGACTTTGTAGACGTTGCGGTCGGCAATCGTGCTGTCGGGCCGCGCGAAATAGACGTATTCAAAAATGCAGAACGCGCGCTTCGTCTGTTCTGGAAACGCCTGAAAACTGCTCAAGCCTTTTTCGTTGATGACGACGATTTCGCCCGGCTCGACATCGCGGACGAATTTCGCGTGGATCAAATCAAGCGCGCAGGTTTCGCTCGCGAGCACATACGCGCCGTCGAGCAGGCCGATGCACAGCGGACGAAAACCAAATGGATCACGCGCGCCGATCAATTCCTTCTCCGTCATGATGACGAGCGAATACGCGCCCTCGATTTTGCGCAACGTGTGGGACAAGTGATTTTCGCCGCCGTTCAAACCCGGTTGCGCCATCAGATGCAAAATAATTTCGCTGTCCACCGTCGTCTGGAAAATAGAGCCGCGATTTTCGAGTTCGTCGCGCAACTGCGCCGCGTTCGTCAGATTTCCATTGTGCGCGATGGCAATCTGTCCGCGCGCGCAATCCACGGTGAGCGGCTGCGCGTTTTTCAATTGCGACGAGCCGGTCGTAGAATAGCGCGTGTGGCCGACGGCGGTTTTGCCGACGAGGTCGTGCAGAATTTTCGGGTCGTTGAAAACCTGCGGCACGAGGCCCATGCCGTGGTGTTTGTAAAATTTCCCGTCATGGCAGGTGACGATGCCCGCGCTTTCCTGCCCGCGATGCTGGAGCGCGTAAAGTCCGTAGTAAGTCAGTTCGGCGGCGTTCGGATGGCCGAAAATGCCGAAGACTCCGCAGTAATGTCTGGGATAATGTGGTTGAGTTTGCATCGCGCGCGTCGCTGAATTTTTGCAGACGCGGATGAAACGCGCAAGCCGGAAGCAACGCGGATGACGGAGTTGGATTTCAGCCCGGCCATCGCTCATTGACAGGACAACGGAACATGGATTTCGTTGCAGAAGCGCGCATAATCGGCAACCATCCGGGAAGTCATGAGCCGGGGGGTTCGCCGACTTCGACCGTTTCGACGGGCGGGACTGCGGCCTGATTTTGGAGGCGTCCCGGACGGCCGCTGGTGCGGATTTGAATCAAACGGCCATTTTTCCCGCGCTCAAACGTGAACATTTTACGCGTCAAAATGTCGAATGAGTTGAATTGAAAAATTGTTGGTGAAACAAAAAAAGTTGAACAATTAATTTCCTTGTTGCGCTTGAGCAGAATTATACGGCACATATTTTTAATCGTCGCATTCCTTTTTCTGGCGGCGACGGGTTTGATTTCATCGCGCGCGCGCGCGGCGACTTTCACCGCGGCGCTCGACCGCGACACGATTTCTCTTGGCGAAACAGCGACGCTTTCGCTTAACTTCGAGGGTGGCCAACCAACAAAACTGCCTCCGCCCGATGTGCCGGGACTGCAATTTGGAACCCCCAGCAGAAGTTTTAGTCAAAACATTGATCTCAATTCCGGGCAGGTGAATGCCAAGCTCACTCTGTCTTTTCCCGTCGTTCCGCAACGCGAAGGCGAGTTCACCATTCCCGCGCTTACCGCCGACGTGAACGGCCAGCAGCTTTCCACGCCGCCGCTCAAGCTGACAGTGCTGAAGGCCGACGCGCCGCCCGCCGCTGCGATTGATTCGGGCAATGAAATCGCGTTCATGAAACTTTCGCTGTCCGACAAGAAGGTCTATGTCGGGCAAATGCTCACCGCACAACTGCAAGTCTGCCTGCGCGACGACGTGCAGGATTTCGGCAACTTTCAATTCACCAGCCAGCCCGCCGACGGCTTTACCATCAACAAAATGGCGCAAGGCCAGAACCAGCGCGAACAGATCGGCAACCGCATCTACACCGTGATCCCGCTCACCTTTGCGCTGACCGCCATAAAGACCGGCACGTTGAGCCTCGGGCCGTTCACCGCCAGCGCGACGCTGGTGGTTCCATCGGCCAACGACCAGGGCGGCGACCCGTTCTTCCGCCAATTTTTCAATCAAGGCGAGCGAAAGCAGATTCCGCTCGCCACCGGGACGCTCACGGCGCAATCGGTGCCGCTGCCGGCGGAAAATGTCCCGGCAAACTTCAACGGCGCGGTGGGCGACTACCAATTGACCGCAACCGCCGGGCCGACGAATCTCACCGTCGGCGATCCCGTCACCGTCCGTGTGATGATTTCCGGACGCGGCGATCTCGGTTCGGTGACGCTGCCCGACCAGACGGCGTTGCGCGATTTCAAGATTTTCGCGCCGACATCAAAAGTAAAATACTCCGACCAGCTCGGGATGGAAGGCGACAAGACGTTTGAAGAAATCGTCACGCCGCAAAATTCCGACGTGCATGAATGGCCGCGGTTTTCATTTTCATTTTTCAATCCTGACGACGGCCAGTATCACACGCTCACCGAACACGCCGTGCCGCTTCTCGTCAAGGCCGCCGCCGCGACGCCGATGCCGGCAATCGCGGCAAATAAAAATTCCGCGCCGGAAAACCAGACGCCGCAGGACATTTTGCCCATCAAAGAAAATATCGGGTTGCTTGCGCAGCCCAGCACGCCGCTCGTCGCCCGCCCCGTTTTTCTCGCCGCGCAGGCCGTGCCGGTGCTGGCATTTCTCGCCGCCCTCATCTGGCGCAAACGCACGGACAATCTGGCGAACAACCCGCGCCTCCGCCGCCAGCGCGCCGTGGCGCAACTCATCGCCAGCGGAATGGACGATTTGAAAAAACTGGCGGCGGAAAACAAGTCGGATGAATTTTTCGCGCTGTTGTTCCGGCTCTTGCAGGAGCAATTGGGCGAACGGCTGGATTGCCCCGCCTCGGCCATCACGGAAAACGTGATTGATGAACACGCCGTTTTGCGCGATGCGCCCCAGCCGATGCGCGAGGCCTTGCATGAACTTTTCCAGCTTTGCAATCTGGCCCGCTACGCGCCCGTGCGCGGGACAAGTGAATTAAATTCCGTCGCCGCGCAATTTGAAAAGGTCATCCATGAACTTCAGGAGGTGAAGGCATGAAAACCAAAGTTCGTAGCAGCGAACGTCAGTTCGCCCTAACTAAAAGACGCATGGAGCCGGTTCACGTCGTCTCCTACTGGATTTTGGTTTTGCTCGCGCTGGTTTTCACCGGAAATGTTTTCGCGGCGGACGTGGCTGGAGATTTTTCAACGGCGAACAAATTTTATGCGCAAGGAAAATTTGCGGACGCCGCAAACGCCTACGAAAAAATCCTCGCGTCCGGCACCGCTTCGCCGAATCTGCTTTTCAATTACGGCAACGCGGAATTCAAATCGGGAAACCTCGGCAAGGCGATCACCGCGTTTCGCCGCGCGGAATTGCTTGCGCCGCGCGATTCGGAAATCCGCACGAATCTGAATTTCGTCCGCAATCAGGTGCAAGGCGCGACCGTTCGCGAAAGTCGCTGGCAAAATTGGCTCGGCAATCTTTCGCTCAATGAACGGGCGGTTTTTGCAGCGATTACGTTCTGGCTCACGTTTCTTTTGCTCGCGGCGAAACAACTTCGTCCTGCGCGCGCGGCAAAATTAAAAAGTGTCACTTGGATTTTTGCCGCGCTGACGATTTTCTCCGGCACAATTTTAGGCGTTCAAGCCGCAAATCATTTTTCAAGGCAGACGGCCGTCGTCATTTCCGCCCAAGAAACGGCGCGCAGCGGGCCGTTTGAGGATGCGCAAAATGCGTTTGCCGTCCACGACGGCGCGGAGCTTTCCGTTTTGGATCGTCGCGATGACTGGGTGCAAGTTGCGGACAGTTCGGGAAAATCCGGCTGGTTGAACAAATCGCAAGTCGAAATTTTGCCCGGTGCGTAGGACAGGCGTCGCGCCTGTCTTCGTTTGAAATTAAAATCAGAGATAGGCGCGCCGCCTGTCCTACGCGAAATCGGCGCTCGTAATTTTGAACGCAAATTAAAATTTTACTGTCGAAAAAATAGTTGCAAAAAAATGAATACTGGAATTAACGCCATCAACGAAGCGGTCAAGGAAGCCAGCAGCTTTACCCAGCCGCTGTTTAACGAACTCGGCAAGGTCATCGTCGGCCAGCAATACCTCACCGAACGGCTGGTCATCGGACTGCTCGCCAACGGCCATGTTTTGCTCGAAGGCGTGCCGGGCTTGGCGAAAACTTTGGCCGTCAAATCCATGGCCGCGTGCATCAGCGTGAAATTTTCGCGCCTGCAATTCACGCCGGACATGCTGCCCGCCGACGTCATCGGCACGCAAATTTATAATCCACAATCCGGCGGCTTCACCACGCGCAAAGGCCCGATTTTTTCCAACCTTGTTTTGGCGGACGAAATCAATCGCGCGCCGGCCAAGGTGCAAAGCGCGTTGCTCGAAGCCATGCAGGAAAAACAAGTCACGATTGGTGAAAATACTTTCAAGCTCGAAGAACCATTTTTGGTTTTGGCGACGCAAAATCCGATTGAACAGGAAGGAACGTATCCGTTGCCGGAAGCGCAGGTGGACCGCTTCATGTTGAAATTGAAAATCGGTTATCCGTCGCGCGACGAGGAGCGGCGCATTTTAGATTTGATGGCAAAAACTTCGGCGACGCCGACCACGAGCGCGGTCGTCACGCCGGAACAAATTCTTCGCGCGCGCGAAATCATCAACGACATTTATGTGGACGACAAAGTGAAGGATTACATTGTGGATTTAGTCTGCGCGACGCGCGAGCCGGACACTTACAAAATTGCGGTGAAAGATTTTATTCAACTCGGCGCGTCGCCGCGCGCGACGATTGCGTTGACGCTGGCCGCGAAAGCTTACGCATTTTTGAAAGGACGCGGTTACGTGACGCCGCAGGACGTGAAAAGCATCGGCATGGACGTATTGCGCCACCGCGTGGCCATCACCTACGAAGCCGAGGCCGAGGAAAAAACCAGCGAAACGGTCATCCAGAAAATCTTTGATGAACTGCCGGTGCCGTGATGAAAATAATTCTAAAGTTTCGCGCGCTCGGCATAACTTTAAGCCTCGTATTGCTCTGTTCTTGCGCGACAACATTTCAACAATCCGCGATTGTTCCGGCAACCGAGTTGCCCGCTGACGCAACGATCAACAAAAGTGCAGGTCGTGGAGATATGTTGTTTGTGACGCTCCGGTTGGAAGACGGTCAAGAACTCTCGTTTGGAGTGGACACCGGAGCTGAAGGCACAGTCTTCGATAAATCTTTGGAGTCAAAATTGGGGAAACGTCTCGGCACAAAAACACTTTCCGGTTGGCACGGCAAAACGGAATCAGCCCTGTATGCTGCCCCCAATCTTTATTTTGGAAATGTTCGGCTGATGACCGGCAATGAAGTTGCCACTGGTGATTTCCAGCGGCAATCACTAATGACTGGCCGTCCGGTCATGGGTATTCTCGGAATGGATTGCCTGAAACATTACTGCATTCAACTGGATTTTGAAGCGGGGAAGATACGTTTTCTGAACTCCGACCAAATGGATGCCACGACACTCGGCAAAGACTTTCCGCTTACATTCAAAGGCAACTGCCCGTTTATTCATCACGTCAGCTTTGCTGGAGGAAAAGACACTCACTCGCTGATTGATTCGGGTTGCGTTTCTGACGGCTTTGTTGAGCAGGGCGCGGTTGAAGGAGAAAAATTTGAAACAGTGCATCTACAAGAATGTGTTTGGTCTGGCGAAAGCTACTCGAATCTTTTTGTTCAAGGTGGTGCAAACGTCATTGGATTGAAATTCTTGGCGCGGCATCTTGTTACTTTGGATTTTCCAAAACAGACGATGTATCTCAAACGAACCAGCGTAGGCCCACTTGTTGATAAAAATGTGGAAACGGCGATGCAGTTCTTAAAAGACTTGAAGGAAAAAGGCCAACTACCCGGCTGGTCAAAAGGTGAAAGCGGGGAAACCGCATATCCTGAAGCAAATTCTTCCAACTCCGTTACCTTCAACATCGGAAAGAAGGACGATTCGTCCATTTACCATTATACGATTGCTCGAACGTCAAAAGACAATCCGTGGAAATTAGAGAAAGCATGGCGGACAGACCAAAATGGTAAAACGATTGAAGAATATCCTGTCCCATGATTACCCGCGAGATTCTCAAAAAAATCCGGCAGATCGAGCTGCGCACGAACCGCCTCGTGACCGAAACGCTCGCGGGCTTTTCATTTCAACCGTCGCCGCAGTTCCGCCGGATTTCGCGCGCCATGCCAGATGGTGCTGATAATCACCTCGGAAGTCTGACGTTTGACAATGAAGAATACGGAATACGGCCACGGATCTGGCATTTTGGCTTTTTGGGTCAACCGGCTGGCGAAGAGAAATCTTTCAGGGTCTTGGCAAACCGTTTTGAAGAAACTTTGCAACTCTTTGGCGAATCTTTGGCCGACTCCCGGCTCGCGCTCGTCGTAAAAAGCAACTGCATCGGAAAATTCCCGTTCCGCCTTCTCCTCAATGACCACCCGAAAACTCATCGCGTGGCGCGAAATCGTTTTTCAATGTCAGCCACGACATCGTCAAGCGGGCGGCAGCGTTCGGGATGCGCCAGTGCGCGTTCGGCGCGGCGGTCGAGTTCGGCAATTTGCTCGGGCGTGAGTTCGTCGTCAAATCGGTCGCGGAGTTTTTCAAAAACTTCTCGTTGTTCTTTAAACGGAAGCTTGTCCACTTGCTCCATAACTTGCGCTTGCATTGCACTCATGGTAGCAATTTACTCCTTTGATTTGTTCGCGCAAGCAAGGTTTTTTCGCCGCGTAGCGAGCCGTTCTTCAATTTCTGCAAAAACTTGTTCCGCTGGAATTCCGCGTCCGGGATTTTTTCGCGCATCTTCGGCACGGCACTCAAGCTCTGCGATTTGTTCTGGCGTCAGTTCGTCGTCGAATTCAGTAAATTCATCTAAGATTTGCTGGACGGTTTCGCGCCGTTCGTTTTCAGGCATCCGGCGAAGTTCGTCGAGAATTTTGGTTGCACTCATGGAATTAAACTTAATTGGCCAAAGACATTTTGCAAGCGCATGATACCGCGAGAAATTCTCAAAAAAATCCGGCAGATCGAGCTGCGCACGAACCGCATCGTGACCGAAACGCTCGCGGGCCAGTATCATTCCGTCTTCAAGGGGCAGGGCATGAACTTCGACGAGGTGCGCGAATATCAGCCTGGCGATGACGTGCGCGCGATTGACTGGAACGTCACCGCGCGGATGAATCATCCGTTCATCAAGAAGTTCGTCGAGGAACGCGAACTGACGCTCATGCTCGTCGTGGACGTGAGCGGCTCCGGCCTCTTCGGCTCGCGCGATCAATCCAAACGCGAACTCGCGGCGGAAATCGCGTCTGTGCTGGCGTTTTCCGCGATTCGGAATAATGACAAGGTCGGACTGATTCTTTTTAGCGACGAAGTGGAAAAATTCATCCCACCGCGCAAAGGCCGCAGCCATGTTCTGCGCGTCATCCGTGAAGTCCTGTTCTTCGAGCCGAAGCGGCGCGGGACGGATTTGAGCGCGGCGCTGGAATTTTTGTTGCGGGCGCAATCGCACAAGGCCATTGCCGTGGTGGTTTCAGATTTTCTCGGTTCGGCGGCAAAACGTGCTTCAGGCGTCCCGCCGGAAGGACAAACTAAAAACAGTTTTGCCGGCAGGATGCCGGCAGCACGTCCGCGTTCGCATATGCTGCTCTTGGAATCGCTGGCGCAGGCGTCGTTCACGATGCTGAAACAGGCGAACCGCAAACATGACCTCGTGGCGGTGCAAGTGACCGACCCGCGTGAACT
>Ga0208357_1001089_pt1 | contig 20377 bp, 13 predicted proteins | sample NGESurdeep092012_6_FD_184487 | JGI IMG/M metagenome (GOLD analysis project Ga0208357, IMG submission 184487) | Arctic peat soil microbial communities from Barrow, Alaska - NGEE Surface sample F52-2 deep-092012 (SPAdes) | ecosystem: Environmental > Terrestrial > Soil > Wetlands > Peat ... | reverse complement strand
CTGCGGGTCTTCTCGATGGAATTGATGTTGGTGGGCTCTTCGACGACGCAGAGGATTCGTGCGTTTCGGGCGGGGTTAGAGCAGTAGTTGCAGGGGTCTATGTCTGTGATGTTATTGCACTTAGAGCATAGACGGAGCTGCTGTTTCAGGTGTTGGATGGCTGCGGAGAGGGCATTCGCGTCATCGTTTGAGGATCTAAGTATATGAAGCGCAAAGCGTTGCGCGGACTTGGTGCCTACGCCGGGGAGCTTGCGGAGCTCGTCGATGAGGCGGGCCATGGGCTCGGCAAAACGTGTCGCCATGGCTAGAATCCGGGGAGGCCGAGGCCTCCTAACATGCTGGCAGCATTGGACTTGCTGGCGTCATCTGCCTTGCGGACGGCGGAGTTTACGGCGGCTATGATGAGGTCTTCGAGGAGGCTGAGGTCGCCGGCGGCTGCTGAGGCTGCAGATGGTGCAATGGTTAGACTTAGGAGCTCTTTTTTGCCGTTCATGCGGGCTGAGACAGCGCCGCCGCCGGAGTCTGCCTCGACGATGGTCTCCGAGAGCCGTAAGTCCATTGCCTGCTGCATTTCCTGCGCCTGCGCAAGCATTTCCTGCATCTTGTTCATGTCGAAATCCATAGAATCTCCGGGTGTTTTTGTGCGCATTCAGCACACTTTCAGGCTGCAAAGGGCGTGACTTAAGCATGTTCTGGGCTGCAGGGTCAGTCGTTATTCCGCAAGTCGATCACATTGCTGATGTCTGCGGAAAAAAGCCTCCGCGCCTCCTGCACCATTGGATGCTTCTCGGCCAGTTCTGCTGCCGAACCGCTGGTGGCCTTGCGTGCTTTCCTGGGAGCACCGGAGGGTGCAGGGGCTCCGGGGAGGAAGGCCAGCTTGAGGGATCCGGCGTTGGCTTCGCGGAGGGCGGTCTTGAGGATGCGCTCGGCGTCGGCGTTGAGGATCACGGGGAGCATGGTCTTCGAGAGCGTGGTCTGGATCTGGAGGGTGTTGCCATTGAGGGCGAGGGTGGAGTCCTCGAGCTGCTCGGAGGCGGATTGCTGGCCCTTGACGGCGGCGAGGGCGGCAATGAAGGCGGTATGGAGGGCGGTGAGGTCGTGTGCGTCAGGTTCGGCTGCGGCCGAGAGGTCGACGAGGTGGATCTCGGAGGGGAGCGGGGATGGGATGGGGGTGACTTCAGGGGCGAGAGCCAGGGAGCCTGCGGTTGCAGTGGGCGCGCCAGGGCTAAAGCCCGCGTCCTGGACGGGCTTGGACAGGGGGCTGAAGCCCCCTTCTAATCCGGGGGGCGTGGGGGATGCGGAGGTCGTGGGCGATGCGGTGGAGGTGGGGGATGCCGTTGCGGTGGGTGATCCCGAGGATGTCGCGCCAGTGGTGGTGATTTTGCGGGTGCGGTCCGACTCGAAGGGAGACGGGGGTGCGGTTTGGGGCTGGCTTTGGGCGGGGCGAACTGCAGGCCTCTCCGCTACGTCCGCAACGCCACCCCATTCGGGCAAAGACCGCCCGATGGGGACCCCGTTCGGCGCGGACTCCGGCCGAGATGACAAAATTGGAGCGGCAGTAGACTCGGACTCTGGTCGAGACGACAGAGGTTTGGGGATCTGCCGGTCTTGTGGGGATGGGTCGAGCATTGTAAATACAGGGGTCTCTCCACCGCGGCCTGCGGCCTCCGGTCGAGATGACGGGGTGTGGGCGGCGGTGGCCTCTCCCACCTTAGGCGACGATGAGGCCGTCGCCGAAGATGGGTCACCCACTGCTGTGAATGGGAGTGCTGTGGAGGGGAGCGTTGTGGCGGGAACTGTTGCGGTGGGGAGGGCTCGGGGGGTGGGTGTGGTGTTGGGAGTGTTGGTGGGCTTGGTGCCTAGCTGGCTGAGGAGTTCTTCGATGGGGACGAGGCGCTGGACGTGGACCAGTTTTAGGAGGCCTAGTTCGAGGTGGAAGCGCTGCTCCTGGCGGTAGCCTAGCTCGTCGAAGGTGCGGAGGACGATGGAGAGGAAGCGGGAGAGCTCTTCTTCGGTGAAGAGGGAGGCGGAACGGGCGGCGCGGTTGCGCTCCTCGGGGGAGATCTGGAGGAGGTCGGCGGCGATGCCGGTGGCGTCAGAACCGGGGGCGAGGTTAGTGACCTTGGCGACGATGGTGTTGCGGAGGTAGCGAACGAACTGGCGGGCTAGCTGGGGTGCTCCGTTGCCGGCGTCGAGGAGGCGGCCGGTAATGGAGAGGACGTCGGCGGAGTTGTTGGCGTGGACGGCCTCGAGGACCTGCTCGTAGACTACGTTCGAGACCGAGCCCATGAGCTCGCGGACCTGATGGATTTCGAGGTGCGGACGACCGGCTGATTCCCCAGGTGCCGCCGGCGCTGTAGGTGCGCTAGCGATGGCCTGATCCATGATGGAGAGGGCGTCGCGCATGGAGCCGTCGCCGGCTTCGGCGAGCAGGGTGAGGGTGGCGTCGTCGACGTTGAGCTGTTCTTTGGTGGCGATGAAGCGGAGCTGGCCGACGATGTCGTCGAGCTTGACGGCGTGAAAGCTGAAGTGCTGGCAGCGGGAGCGGATGGTCTGCGGGATATCTTCAGGCTGAGTTGTCGCGAACATGAAGATGGCCCAGTCGGGCGGCTCTTCGAGGGTCTTGAGGAGAGCGTTCCAGGCGGCATCGGTGATCTGATGCGCCTCGTCGAGGATGATGATTTTGTACTTGCTCTTGTTGGTGGGGCGGGTCTGGATTTTTGAGGTGAGGAGGCGGGCGTCGTCGATGCCGCGGTTGGTGGCGGCATCGATTTCTTCGACGTCGAAGGAGTGGGCTTCCTCGAAGATGGAGTCGTCCTGGCGAGAAGCAGAGGAGATTTCGCGGCAGTTGACGCAGATGCGGCAGGGCTCTTCGGTGGGGCGATCTGGTGTTCCAACTTCAGTGGAACAGTTCAATGCGGCGGCGAGGATGCGGGCGATGGTAGTCTTGCCGATGCCGCGATGGCCGGAGAAGATGTAGCCGTGGGCGATGCGATTCTGGGCGAGCGCGTTGAGCAGGGTGCGGGTGACATGGTCCTGCCCGATGACGTCGGAGAAGAGCTGGGGGCGGTACTTGCGGGCTAGAACCTGGTAGGCCATCGACAGGGTTGATTGTAGCGGTTTGGGGTGTGGGTTTGTGGGTGGGGTGGAGATCGTGCGAATCGAGGTCTAAAAGGCGGGGCGCGGACACGCGGCGGATTGGGCGGTCGGCCAAAGTTCGAAGGAGAGATTTAATGGTCTGGATTGCTCATGGGGGTGTGTTGCCTGGGTTGCAGAGTGCATCTGACACGGGATGAAGCGCATTGTGTTGAGCTTGTTTCTCTCGATCTCCCTGGGAATGTTGGCGGCACCGGCGGATGCTCAGGTGGTGGTCGTCATTGGCCACCACCACCATCATCATCGGCATTGCTGGTACCGGCATCATGTACGACATTGTCGCTACGACCACGACGACCGTTAGTCGCGCGGTCGCGGTTTGAAGTTTGCAGGCGTTGACCCCAATTCGAGGAGACTCGGATTGGGGTTTCGCTGTGGGTGGGTGGTGCAAGGGATTGGTTGCGGCTACTTTGCGGCGCGGGACTTTTTGCGCGCGACGGCTCGGGCGCGGCGTTTTAGTTCTTCGTCGGAGAACATGGTTTTGCGGCAGTGGGGGGCGTTGCAGTAGCAGTCGGCGTTGTCTTCGTCGGAGTCGTAGAGGTGGTACTCGTAGACGAGTTCTTCGTTGGCGGCGATGTTGCGGATGGCGCGGATGTAGACGCGGCCACCTTCTTCCTCGGTCTCGCAGTTGGGGGCGCAGGAGTGGTTGAGGAACATGGCGGTGCCGAAGCCGTCGATGACTTCGGTGGAGGAGCCGAAGCCGAAGAGATAGGTGACGGGGCGGTCGGCGTAGCGCTCGTCGGCGAGCTCTTTGGAGATGCGCGCGCCGGAGTACTCGAGTACGCGGCGGCCGCGGGGGATGGGGTCGAGGGTGTAGCAGCCGGCGGCGTGGATGGAAGAGGAACGGATGAGGAGGCGGGGCGTGCGGAGTTTGGGCGTGCGGGCGGAGCGCGGCATGGGGTGGAGTGTAGCAGAAGAGCAGGAAGTAGGAAGTAGGAAGTAGGTGGCGAGCGGGCTATCGCTGGAGGGCGGGGTGTCGTCTAATGGGGGTATGCGGTTGAGAACGAGATTTGTGGTGCGGATGGCTGGGTTGGGCGCTGGGGCGTGTTTGGTTCTGGCGGCGGGAGTGGCTCGCGCGCAGGGCAGCTGCACGTTTACGGACGAGCAGGGGAAGACCGTGACTTGGCCGAATTGCCAGCCTCCTGCGGATGCGAAGACTCCGGGGGCGAAGGCTCCGGGTGCGGCGGGGACTAGTCCTGCGAAGAGCTTTCCTTATCCGGGGGAGACTCCGAAGGCAGTGCCGAAGACGGAGGTACCGGCTGCGTCGGTGCCGGCTGCGTCGGTGCCGGCTGCGTCGGTGCCGGCGGGGAATCGGTTTCCTTATCCGGGGGACTCGTCTGGTGCGGCGCAGGCTGCTCCGGCTGCGCCGGCGAAGGGAGATGGGTTGCAGGATGCAGGGAGCTCGGGGAGTTCCAGTAGCAGCAGCAGTTCGAGCTCGGAAGGCGGAGATGTGGGGCCGCTGGGAGGCGATGATGATCCGGCGGCAAAGGCTGCGGACGAGAGACGGGCGGAACGAAGACGGCTGGCGAAGGCTCCGCGACAGACTCCGGATGAGCGCGAAGCTGAGGATTTGAAGGTGGCCGCTTTCTATCAGAATGATGGGAACTTCAAGGGAGCATATGACCGCGCGACGGATGCGGTGTCAATCGCGGAGGATGATGCGGAGGCGCACCTGGCGCTGGCTGAGGCAGCGCGACGGTTGGGGAAACTCGATGAGGCGGAGAAGCACTATAAGGCTTGCCTGGAGCTGGATCCTTTGCCTAAGGTGAAGAAGGCGGCGGAGAAGGCGCTGAAGGAGATGTCGGGGGGAATGTGATCAGGCGAATTGCTTTAGGTTGGGATATTGCGTGTAGATGAGGCGCTGGTCTCCGGGGCTGAGCTGTCCTAGCCGGGTTGGCTTATCCTGCGGGCGTGTGTCTTTCTGGTTGAGGACGTTCATCAGGCTCCACTCGCGCTGCAGATCGTGGGGCTCTTCAGCTTTCAGGTCGTAGCGCGTAAAGTCGATGGCCATGCGAGGGCTGTTGGTGGTCCAGTCATGGAGGAGCGCGAGACGAAACTCGCGGTTCATAAACCATTGGATCTCCAGATTCTTCTCTGAGCCCGGGGCTCCTGTGCCTCGCTCATCAAAGCGGTAGTTGAGCGAGGCGTTGTTGGGGGTGTGTTTGCGCCACTCGAGGCCGAAGGTTCCTTCGGTCATGACGTGCGTATCGGGCCATCGGTCGTGCACGGATTGGAGCCAGAAGGTGAGGTCTTCGTCGTGGCCAATCGAGACCTCCCAGATTGCCGTCACCCAGCCAAAACCATTCAGCGCTACGCCGCTATCGAAGTGGATTGCCGTGGTATCCATCATCTCTTTGCGGCCGACGGCCTTGCCTAGATCGGCCACTGTCTCGATTGGACCTACGCCCATGCGGCTGTTGAATCCACCCTGAAAACCGTCTCGTCGCGCGGATAGAAAGTCGCAGGTCCAGCCATCGAGACAGACGGAATCGATGAAGTCTGCTGGACCTTGCGCGGGTTTGAGATAGTGCTCGCGGCTGGGGTAATAGGGATAGCAGATGCCACCATCGCCGTCGCCGTGATCGATGCCATGCTGGCTCCAGATCTGTCCCTGGCAGACATGAATGCCCTCGTCTGTGGCCAGGAATCTTTGATTCTCCGCATCCATGAATCCGGCCACGAGGCATTGCGGACGGTAGCCTCCGCCGACCATGTTGGAGACCATCCCGAGAGCGGTGTGGATGGTGGTGCGGATGTGCTCGCGGGTGTCGTACATGGGGGCGAAGTAGCCGCCGGGAATGAAGGTGATTTCGTCGCCGTAGCGATCGTGGAAGGATGCGAGCAGCTTTCGGGCTTCCTGATATTCCTTGCGCTGATCGTGGAGTGCGAGCCAGCTGATGGCCCAGGTCATCTTGCCATCCGGGCAGCCTTGGGCGAAGGCATCGCGGCGCGAGCGGATACGGGCGGGACTGTTGTCTGGAGACTCATCGAGGCCGATGGAGCGAGTGGGAGTGACCTCAATCTGGTTGACTCGGACGACGGAAACATGGGTGAGGAATCGTCCACGCAAAGGAGATGGCTGCATTGCAAAAGCCTGTGAACCTGCTGCTCCTGCGCCGAGTGCCATTGCTGCCGCCGAGCCTGCTGCCCCACCTAGAAAATGCCGCCTGCTCCAGTTGCCTCCCACCGTCGCCTCCCTTGGTTTGTCTTGCCTGCAGACGCCGGTAGACGCCCGTTTTCCACGAGCCATACTAGCAGTTGGCAGCGTGTGATGACGCAAAGGAGCCGACAACTAACGCAGCTGTTTGAAGTGGAGGCGGGAGCTCAATGGAAATCATGCGACCTCATGTCCACGTCGCTGAGGTCGAGTACGTGCACGGCTGACGCCCTGATGTTGATCACGCCGTCCTGGTTCTGGAGCGTGCCGTCTACGCGGAGAAATCTTCCTCGCGTTACGGTGATGCGGTTCCGTTCATAGAGCTGCGGATTGATGATGGCGTTGGAGATGCCGGTCTCATCTTCGAGACTGAGGAAGATGAAACCCTGGGCTGTTCCCGGACGCTGTCGTGCAATCACCGCTCCAGCGATGCGAGCGTAGGTGCCATCCGGCAGACCTCGCAAACTTGCGGCAGGGAGTATGCCTGCGGCATTCATTTGTGGGCGGTGATAGGCCATGGGGTGCGGGCCCAGCGTGACTCCGGTGCTTTCAAAGTCAGCCACCAGACGTTCTTCGGTTGTCATGGGTCTGAGCGGGGCGATGGCTTGCAGTTCGTGTTCGTCCGGAATGTTTTGAAAGAGGGGGCCTGCGGATTGGCCGGCTCGCTCGGCGTTCCATAGAGAGGTGCGGCGGTGATGTTTTTCTCCGGTCCAGTTGAAGGCGCCTGCTTTCGCGAGCAGCGTCAGCTCGGGCTTTTTGATGGAGGGGACGCGGCGATGGAGATCATACTCTGACGAGAAGGGCCCATCGATGAGGCGAGCTTCTACGATGGCTTCTGCTATCTTCTGGCGCAATCCTTTTACATACTTCAACCCCATGCGAACGGCGTAGGGACCGGTGTGTACAGCGTTGTCCTTCTCGCTCTGGGCTTCGAGGGTGCAGAACCAATCGGAACGTTGGACGTCGATAGGAATGATCCTGACGCCGTGGCGTTTTGCATCGTTGGCGATCGTGGCTGGGGAGTAGAAACCCATCGGCTGATTGTTGAAGAGCGCACAGGTGTAGGCGGCTGGGTAGTGATGGCGGGTGTAGGCACTGGAATAGGCGATGCAGGCAAAGCTGTGGGCGTGGGATTCGGGAAACATGAACTCCTTCACGGTGGCGAGCACGCGCATGACCTCTTCCTGTGTGGCGGTGTCGAAGCCGTTTGCGGTCATGCCCTGATGCAATCGCGCGGTCAGTCCGGCAATGATGGACGCTGAGCGTTTGCCACCCATCGCCTTGCGCAACTCCTCGGCCTCGCCACCTGTGAGGTTCGCTGCGACCATGCCGATTCTCATCACCTGCTCCTGGAAGAGTGGCACGCCAAGCGTCCGTTCGAGGAACGGTTTGAAGGAGGGATGGAGATAGGTGATGGGCTCTTTGCCGAGTCTGCGCGCGATGTAGGGATTGACGAATTTGCCTGTCACGGGGCCGGGGCGGATGATGGCGACCTGCATCGAGAGGTCGGCAAAACACTTTGGTTTTGTGCGGGGCAACGCGGACATTTGCGCACGGCTTTCAATCTGAAACAGGCCTACGGTGTCGGCCTGCTGGATGGTCTCGTAGACGGCGTCGTCCTGGGGAATCTGGGCGTAGTCGAGCTGTTTGTCGTAGTACTGCGGTACGAGATACGCGGCATCTTTGAGCACTGCAAGCATGCCGAGGCCGAGGAGGTCGACCTTGATGATGCCCATGTCGGAGCAGTCGTCTTTATCCCATTGGACTACGGTGCGGCCAGGCATGGACGCACGTTCGATGGGGACTACCGAATCGAGATGGCCCTGGCAGATAACCATGCCGCCGGAGTGCTGGCCGAGATTGCGGGGCAGACTGAGGATGTCGCCGCACTTGTGAAGGTAGTGCGCGATGCGGCGGTGTTTCATGTCCATGCCTGCTGCCTTGAAGCTGTTTTCGAGCGTGTCGCTGGAGGCTTTCCACTCCCATGCGCTCATGAGGCTGGAGAGTTTGGCTGCTGTTTCCTGATCGAAGCCGAGAGCCTTGCCCACCTCGCGGGAGGCAGAGCGGCTGCGGAAGGTGATGACGTTTGCGGTCATGGCGGCGCCGAGTTCGCCGTATCGCTGATAGACGAACTGGATGGCTCGCTCGCGGTCGGTGTCGCTGGGTAGATCGAGGTCGATGTCGGGCCACTCGCCACGCTCTTCGGAGAGAAATCGTTCGAAGAGGAGGTCCAGGCCGACAGAATCGACGATGGTGATTTCGAGGGCGTAGCAGACGACGCTGTTGGCTGCGGAGCCTCGGCCCTGAACGAGAATGCCGTTGTCTTTGCAGAAGCAAACGAGGTCCCACACGATCAGGAAGTAGCCTGCGAGGCCTAGTTTTTCGATAAGCAGAAGCTCGCGCTCGGCTTGCTTTCGGGCCTTCTCGTAGAGGACCGGATTGTTTTTGGGTAGATAGCGCCGGCGCATGCCTTCAGCCACACGCTTGCGGAGAAACGAGTCCATCGTGTCGGCGTCCGGCACGGGATAGGCGGGGAATTCGTAGCCGAGTCCGGTCAGCTGAAATTGCAGACGCGCAGACAACTCGCGGGTGTTGGCGATGGCCTCCGGGTAGTCATAGAAGAGACGTTGCATCTCCGCGGCGGGACGCAGGTGCCGCTCTGCATTGCGGCTGAGGAGGCGGCCTGCGGTGTCGAGCGACTTGCGATGGCGGATGCAGGTGAAGATGTCGAGTACTTCGCGCTCGTAGGGAGTGCCGTGGGTCACTCCTCCTGTCGCCAGCAGGGGCAGGTTCAGCGAACGTGCGATGCGAATCGCGGCACGGTTGCGATGCTCTTCTTCGCGGTCGAAGTGGCGTTGCAGCTCGACGTAAACGTTCGCGGGGCCGAAGAGGCGTACCAGTTGCTCAACGGTTTGGTGTGCGGCTTCATAGCCGCCGTGGGCCAGGGCAGCAGCGAGCGGGCCTTCACTGCCGCCGGTCAGGCAGACGAGGCCTTGGCTGTACATTTCCAGATCAGCAATGGTGGTTGCGCCTTCGGCCTTGGTTGTCTCGCGTAGTTTGAATTGGGTGATGAGGCGGGAGAGATTCTGATAGCCGAGACGTGATTCGGTAAGGAGTGGCAGGCTCACAGGCTCGGGCGGAAATTGATGCGGCAGATATTTGGCAGGCTGGAGACGCTGGCCGAGGTCGTGTACCGCGACCTCGGCGCCGATGTGCGCCTGCACTCCGCAACGTTGTCCCTGCATGTGAAAGCGCGCGGCTCCGTAGAGACCGTTGCGGTCGAGGAGGGCCATTGCAGGCATGTTGAGGTGCGCTGCTTGCTGCATGAGGGAGTCCGGCATGGAGGCTCCTTCGAGGAAGCTGAAGGCAGATCGGGCGTGTAGTTCGACGTAGTCAGTCATAGGTGCCCTGGAGATACCAGCAGCGAGAGCGCGGATCGAAGGCGATGCGGCAGAGACGTTCGGCAGTGCCGTTGTTGAGCCGGACATCCCACTCTTCGCGACACCAGTTGGCCTCGGACCACCACTGTCCACTGACGCGCACGGGACCTGCGGCTTCGCGGACTACATAAGCAGATCCGGCCCAGACGACACGTGCTGGAGCATGGTTTGTGAGGGCCACTCCGACCATCAGCGGGGGACGGGATATGCGAAGAGCGATGGGGGTCGAAAGCGGGAGTCGCTCACTTCGTCGTGGGGGCGGCGGCTCGAACGCTACCATGCGAAAGGCGTTGGGCCGATGATCGTCGGTCAGCTCCGGTGAGCCTACATGCTGCTCGCCGAGGAGCTTTCGCATGCGGGCCAGCATTACTTCGAGCTGTCCGGGCTGGGGTGCTTGCGGAAGGAAGAGGCCGTGCTGCGCTCGGTAAGGTGGGGCGGACTGGGCGTGCAGTTCCAGGCTTAGGATCGGCGCACTGGGGGGATGGGTTTCGAGGTCCAGTTGAAGGAGCTTGAGCAGCGTCGGGGTATCCTGCAACGGCAGGGCAGGACGAACGGTACGCTGATGCGGTGCACCTCCGTCGAGACGAAGCACGAGGCGGAGTGCGGCGATGGCTCGAGCTTTCTCTCGAACTCGATCCAGTAGTGTCGTGATCATGCGGGAGAGAAGGAAGAGCAGGCGCTCGAGCTCTTCTACAGGGAAGTCCAGTTCGATACGCTCCACCAAAGCGTCTTCGAAGCTGGGCTCGATCGGAAACATGAGGTGCGGCGACGTGCCTCGCGCCAGGGCGTGTAGTTTCTGTCCTGCCTGGCCGAGACGGGCAATCAAGTCGGTCTCAGAGAGTGCGGCCAGTTCAGCACAGGTGCGGATTCCCCAGGCGGCAAACGTGGCCTGATGTTCGGGCGTAAGGGGTAGCGCGGTGAGAGGGAGTTGGCCGATGGCTTGCTCCTCACAGCCGGGCGGCACTACGGTGATACCCGATCTGCCACACGCAAGAGACACCGCGGCATCGAAGTTTTCGGCAACGGCGATGTTGACGAGAAAGCCCTCCGCCATCACGCTCTGCCGCAATTTGTTCGCGAGCTGTGCGGCGTTGCCGTAGAGAAGATGCATGCCACGAATGTCGAGCGCGTAGGTGCCCGGGCGCTGCTCCACGGACTCGATACGAGGCGAGAACATGCAGGCAACAGAGTGAAGGGTGGCGTGGGCCGTATGCTCCTGCTCGATGAGGCGAGGGAGAGCGATGACTTCGGAGAAGGCTTCGGCTTGTAGCCGGGTCATGCCGAGCTCGACGCCTTGAGAGCGTGCAGCGTTGTTTGCTGCAAAGACCATTTCGGTTGGCGGCTGTCCATCGAGCACCACAAACGGTCTCTTGCGCAGCTCCGGACGCTGACGCACGGCGACCTGGGCGAAGAAGTTTGATGGATGGAGAACGGCGTACATCACCGTACCCTCGACCAGAGTGTTTCGGCCGGCCAGTTCACAGTTTGCGCTGGTTTTGGGTGCATGAAAGGAGAGCCCTCGTTGCGGTTACGCTCTCTCGCAAGCTGGTACTGCTGACGCTCGAACAGCGGGGTTTCGCCGTGGCTGCTGAATGGCACGGCGTGGATGGGATCGCAACGGAGCGACAACGAGGCGCAACTGCTGGCGCAGGGCGATTGGGTGAGAAAGATCAACGCGGTGCGCGCATGTTCTGCGGCAAGGCGGAAGCGATACCACGTGGCCAGGGGAATACGCCTGGCATACTGTGGCAGAACGTCGCTCATGTCGAGCACGATGGCACCGAAGCCTCCCGTTTGGAGTAACAGGTCGGATGCTTTCAGGGCTTGCTCCAGCCGCGACCAGGGTTTGTCCTGCACTCTCTTCGCACGTTCGGGAGATACTCGCAACCAGAGCAGACGCTGCAGAACCACTCCTGCCGCAGCGGTGGCTTCCGGGGAAAGAGCATCGTTCACATCCACCCACGCGCAGGCGTTGCCAAGTTGGGTGATGGAGGCGATGGTGGAGAGGGCAAAGGAAGTCTTTCCTGTCGAGGCGGTACCGCTGACCTCGGTGATGGTGCCACGGGGGATGCCTCCGCCGAGCAGGGCGTCGACCTCTGCGATGTTGGTAACGAAGCGTTCCGTGGCCTGCTTGATTTTGAGGGAGAGGGCGGCAGGCACACGCTGAGCCAGGGTGGCTTCGATCTGAACCCGGATTGCGTGAGCGGCGGCCATAAGCGTCTTCGCTTTATCTTCGCCTATTGGACTACTACCTTGTCAACTCCTGTTGCTTCGTAAATTGTGCATTTTATCCGGGATACAACTCTATCTCTGGTGCAGCAGCAGAGGCAGAGGATTCTAACTTCCGTCCCAACAACGTCGATTCCAAGTGGAAGGTTTGCCCGACCATTTCGGTTGACCCGTCTTAGGGCTGAACGTTTTTCCACGCTCTTCGCAGGACGCCAGCGCGATCACCGTTCACCGGCCTCACGAGGTGCGCGTGGTCCGGGCCGGAGCAAAGGCGGGTGCAGGCTGCTCCATTCGCGTGACGCGCTCGGCGACGGTATCGGCTTCCTGCTCCAGCGGGTCATTCACCGCTCCAACGATTGCCTTGCGCTGTGGAGTGGGAGCCGCTGATCCGCTAGCCTGTGGCGGCGGAGACGTTATCGATCCACTGCCTCCGCCTCCTTGCGGTGCGTTTTTCTCTGCTTTGACCGCGGCCTCGTAGTCGGCTTTGGCCTTGGCAAAGTCTGCGCCTGCACTGGCTGAGAGTGCTGCGAATGCATCGAAGAAGGGCTTGCCTATCCCGAACCGATCGTCAAAGTGCATGACGTCACCGCTCTGGATGCCGAAGTCAATCGCGCCCCAGCGCGGAACCGCCTGCCCAAGCCCCAGGACAACTTCGCGCGGTATGGTCAAAAACCCTGAAGCCGGATCTCTTTGCGTTCGACCGGCCGGATGAAAGGGACGGCTCCCATCTGGCCGCAGCTTGAAATCCGGCGAGCCCGGAAGCCCGGTATTCGGAATTGCTCCGCCGAGCAGGGCATAGTCCTGCCACATTTGTTTCTTGATGTCGTCGAGCGAGGGCGGTGTTTCGCCGGGATGCAGCCTGGCCCAATCCCCGGCCAGGAAATTCTTCAGCGCAGTGTCATCCGTCATCAGCGCGAAGTACTGTTTCATGGCATTGCTCTCCAGCGTAAGCCGGTCGTAATACTGTGCCACCCGGTCTCGCCGCGTTGCCTTGCCTCCTTGTGGCAAGGTGTCGCCCGTCGTTATCAGTTTGGGAATGATCGACTGTTCGCCATCGATGGGACTGTTGAGAATGAATTTAGCGATGCGGTTGTAGACGGGCTGCAGTTCCAGTTGGAGAAGCCTTATCGGGTTGAGGTGTTTGCTTTTCTTCTCCTCCTCGGTGACGATTTCCGGGTGTTCATTCATGCGTTGAGTCGGCACAGATTCATGCAGAATATACGGATTATCGTTGCCATCAATGTCGATGGCCACTCCCGCGCCGTGGGGGCTGATCTCCCGGCGGTAGCCGCCGATGGACTTGATGCCGTGCCCGGGTGGGGGCGTGTTGCCGGACTTCTTATACTCATCCTTGACCTTGGTTTCCGCCGTGGCCAGCATCGTCTTGAACTCCGGCCGTATGCCATGGGCAATGTCATGGCCGAGGAACGTGGCTGACTGCAGGGACGCTTCCCAATTTGCTGTGTCCTTGTAGGGCCCACCCAGGCCAGTCATCGCTTGCACTACTTCGTCCTCGGTGACCCGGTGCAAGGTGGGCCTCGTCAGAGGCTGGCGGCGAATGGTCGCGCCCGATGCGCGGACAGAGGCAAACCCGCGTTGCTGCTGCACAACGTGGGCCAACTCATGCGCAATCAGGCGCCGCCCCTGGCTCGTGGCAGGCGCATATTCGTCCGTGCCGAAGACGATGTCGCGTCCCAGGGTGTACGCGCGGACCTGGATGGCGTGCGCACTCCGGGCAGCCTCGTCATCCGCGTGAATACGCACGTTGCTGAAGTCGTAGCCGAAACGTGGCTCAAAGTAGCTGCGCGCTTCGCTCGACAAGGTTTCGCCCTTCCGCTCGACAGCCTGAGCGGCGGTCTCAACCTGTAACGCGCGGGCGGCCTTTCCTGCGTTCTCAGTCTGCCGCATTGGCGGACGCTTTTGGGCAAAGGTGTACACCGTTGGATGACCTCTAGAGGAAGGATGGAACGAGGCATTCTTAGCGCCACTCAACGCCCCCGCATGTCTTTCAAATTGGGTGCCTGCGGCGCGAGTGTCATCCATTCCCCGGCAATAATCTTAGGCGATCCCGCGAGCGAATTTCATAAATTTTAATGTCCTTCAATAATCGGTTGAACATTTTTGGGGTGGCGACGGTGAAAAGTTGTGGAAACCTGTTGAACTTTGAGGTTAGCGGGAGAGCCACCCCGCTAATCGACCAGTCAGCGTGGACACGCTGCGATCTGCGTCACATTTTGTGATCGAATGGGGCACACGACACGACCTCAATTTAGAAGCCGACAGAAATGAAAGCGGCCTTGCAGTTTGTGTAGCAGGGGGACTAAGGTTTAGGGGCAAAGTCTGGCGGAGGTGCGCTATGGGCGCGATGGTTTCTTCGTCTGTAAGGAAGGGATCGCGAGATGTCCCGGCGTTCGCGTCACGGATCTCGCGAGAGGCGACTGGACTGGGCGGTGCGAGAGCATTTGCCACGGAACGGATGCGCAGCGCCGGGTCGAGCGATGCCGGTCGTCGTGTTCCGGAGATTGTGCGGGAAGGTTGGCGGTCGCCGGGTGCGCCGCTCCAGCAGGACCAGCGGCGGTGGCTGGAACCGCGCTTCGGTGACCTGGGGCAAGTAAGAGTGCACACGGATGGGGAGGCGGAGGCTGCGACGGAGGCCGCAGGTGCGTCGGCCTTTACGTGGAAGAATCACGTAGTTTTTGGCGAGCGCCAATACGAGCCCGGCACGCCGTCGGGCAACGCTTTGCTGATGCATGAGCTGGTACATGTCGCACAGCAGAGGAGTGCAGGCACGGCCGATGGAGAGGCGCAGCTTGCAGGCCGCGACCATCCGCTGGAGGGAAATGCGCGGGCGGTGATGGCCGGGAACGCGGCGGCGCAGACTACGTCGCAAGCGATGGTACAACGGCAGGGGAAGGATGATCCGAAGCCCAAGAGTGCAGCGGCCGCTGCCCGGTGGACTGCCGCTCCTCCTGCGCCGTTGACGTTGTATCCGCTGCAGGCAGACCTTGGCGTTTTTCGGAGATCTCTGCGGCCCGGCGCGCTGGCACCAGCACTGACGTTACCGCACTTGCGGCTGGGGGAGCGGCCCACGCCCGGGCTGGTCGAGGACACGGCGCGGAGCCTGTGGTTGCCGGGATTTCAACAGCAGAGCTTCCGGCAGTTTGTGATTGATTCATTTGTTCGTGCGCAGACCTCGGCCGCCGGGAGTGCGCGTGAACAGACCGTCGCTCCGACGGGGGGCGCGGTGGTTTCAGGAGGCGCGGTGGACTTCCGGGACGACCTGTCGAAACCAAAGGCAGGTGGCGGGGCGGATGACAAGGGGCCGGATGTGACGCACCAGACGCTGGTGGGTTATGACCCGCAAAACACTGCTGTGTTGCCGCGGTCACAGCATGTTCGGGGGTCGGGAGTGGGGGTGGTGGTGGACCAGGCGGCGGCGCAGTGGGATGCGTCGGCGAAAGAGTTCAAATGGGCCGGCAAGAATGGTCCTTCTGGCGACGTGACGATCGCACTGCTGACCGCGCCGACGGCCGTGGCGCAAACCGAAGGGTATCCTCAGCCGGGGGCGGCGAACAACCAGGGTGTGCCGAGCAACGTGCAGCAGGGTTCGTTCTCGGTGGGCGGGTCGCTGGCCACGGTTCAACTGGGATCGGATGACGATCCGCGGTTTTCGGCGAATATTGGATCGGCGACGGCTGGAGTGCAGGCGGGTAGCGTGTCGCCAAGGGGGGGAGGGCCGGCGGTGACGCAGCCGACGCAGTTCCAGTTTGGTTTTGGAGTGTCTGTGGAGGCCACGGTTCATACGTTCTGCGACGGCTCGAGGCTGGGGGTCGGGTTCAGCACCGGCATTCAGGAGGGCGTCACGCCGGGGGGATCGTCGGCGCTCAACGTCTCACCTACCGGCATTACTTTTACGTTCCATGAAGGGAAGCCGAGCAAGGCCGGGTGCAGGTAGAGATTTCTTGACTGGACGAACTCATGGAAGTAGGTCACTGAGGGAGTGGGCCAGGTAGTCAGCAGTGTCAGAGGCCAGACCGGAGAGTTCGTCAACCAGGACGGCGGACTGAACAGTCTTGGGGCACGCGGCCCCAACGCAGAAGGGTACAGCGCCTTTCACGCCTGTGAGCTTACGAATGTTTGCAAATATCCCGTTGTCGAGGGTCTTGGCACATCCGCTGCTGACAGCGTCGGCGTGATTGCCGCCATGAATGTAGAAGCCGTTTCGGACGACCGTGGCTCCAGTTGGGGATTTAACGGCCTGAGAACCTTCGATCTTGATACGCATGGGGCCCCAACAGTCCACGGGAGTGAAGCACTTCTGGTCCGCATCTGCTGCTGTGGGGCACGGGATATTGCAGTAGTGATGCTGGTTGTGATCGCAGGGGCTCTTATCTGTGCTGGTGAGTTCCTGGTAACCGGACGAAATGTCGTTGGCACCGCAGACCCCGCTCTGGATCGTCGCGACCGTTGGCCTTGTGATCTGCGGATGAATTTTGTAGTTGCCTGGCGGGATGGGACCGACGTTGACCTCGTTTGAGCCGTGACCAGGATGCCCGGAGACTGCCGGAGCAGTGTAGATCAGCTTGCCTGCCTGGATGACTCGCATGGTACTGCTTTGGCCACCCTCGTAAGCGACGATGTCATCTTTGTGGCGCTGAAGGGTGCCGGGCTCTGCTTTCATTTGCACGGCACTATTCATTGGCACGGCACTGGAAGTCACAGGATCCCGCGAGACTCCGCTTGCCCGCGCATTCCGCGGTGCGGTTGCGGTATCCGTTGTGACGGCCTTTCCCGCAGCCGTTTGTTGCACCACATGGGCGAGTTCGTGAGCGAGGAGGAGTCGGCCGCTGTCTGTTTCAGGCCGGTACTGGCCGGTGGCGAAGGCGATGTTTGAGCCGGAGGCATAGGCGAGGGCGTTGACGGAGCGGGCGGAATCGCTGGCGGCAGGGTCGGAGTGGACGCGAACGTGACTGAAGTCAAACCCGAAACGTGGCGTGAAGAAGTCGAGATCAGCCTCGGCGAGCGGATGGCCGGGAGAACGTAAGACTTCGTTTACAAGCGCGGGTGCGTCGGCATGGCCCGAGGAGTTGCCGCGCTTGGTCTGAAGCGTGTGCTCTTCCTCTTCGCAGTGAGCGCACTTGCGGTTTATGATTGCCGGCGCGGACGGGTTGGACTCCTGTTCTTCTTTCGAACACTCAGCGCATTTTCGCTGAAGTTGGCGCGGAGTAGAGGTCGGAGCGGAGGTCGGAGCCGCGGGCAGGCTCATGCGCATGACGTTTTCCGCAACGTGGTCCGCTTCCATCTCCAGTGGATCGTTGACGGCACCGATGCGAAGTTTGGTTTGCAGGAGATGCGAACCAGAACGCGAGAGCGGGATGATTGTGGGCGCAGCCAGCGGGGAAGCCAGTGGGGATGTGAGGTCGACGTGGCCGCGCCCTGCACTGCGCTCCTGTCGCCGCTCTCTGTCGCTGTTTGAAGCGAAGGGCCGCTGGAGTGAACTGGCCAAGGAGCGAGGCTCCGGTCTGGATTGGCAGTCGAGCCGGTTTGGTGAGGAAGAGACCCTGGTGGCGAACACGGTGAATTTCCTTAGAGAGTGGTTGGTCTTAGAAAGATGGGCGGCCGAAGGGGTTGTGGCGGCTGAGTTGAACGCAGTGGCGGTAGAAGCTGCCGTCCTCCTGTTCGGTGCGCTGTTCGAGGCGGCGGGCGATGACGGGGTCACGCTTGGCATCGCCTAGCAGATGAGTGAAGCCAACGCGGGAGGCGGCCTCGTGGTTGTAGGCTTCGGCGAAGGAAGGAAAGAGATAGCGCATGTGCATGCCACGGAAAGGTGACTGGGGGTTGGAGCGGTGGAACTCAAAACAGGCATGGAGAAGGAATTGCTCGGTGAGCATCATGTAGCCGCTGAGGTTCGGTAAGAGGGCCCACGCTGGAGAATGAGCGGGATTGGTCATGAGATCGAGCGAGAGGCCGGCGAAGTATTGGATGAAGTCGACGCGGTTGGCACCCATGATGCCGCAGTTGGCTTCGCGGAAACTATGCGGGGAGCGGGAGCGCATCCATTCCCACTCGGCTGGCAGGGAGAGGTGGTGCTGGGCGAAGGCGCGATCGACATCTTCGGGGCCCCAACAGGTGTCGAGCGGGGGATGGTCTTCAGGGCACTGCGCGAAGACGGAGGCGGCGAGCATGGCGGCGGGGAGGGGCTTCCAGAGGAAGACGTCGGTGTCGAGGTGGATGAAGGGTTGTTGCTGGGCGCGATAGGCGACGATCTTGCTGAGCGACCACCAGCCGGGGTTGCAGCGGCGGTAGTCGTCGAGCTCGGTGGAGACGTGGTTGAAGGGGAGGCCGAGGGCGTCGACCAGGAGCGCCTTGCCCGGGGTGTCGGTGACGAGAGCCGTCTCGGGGAAGTATTTTCGCGCAAGGCGGATGGACAGACCCCAGGCGAGTAGGTGATGCAGGGGGCTTTGCCAGGAGCGGCCCTTTTCGCCCCGGAAGGGCTCGCCCCAGAAGGACCAGACTGCGCGCATAGGGTTGATGTCTCCGTGGGTTATTGGATCTCTCAATAGGATTCGCCGGTCAGGGTGAAAGTGACCGTGGTGGCTGAAATCGGGCCGATCGCGGTAGCGATGCTCGCCTGTACGGTGATGGTGGCGGTGATAAAGTTCCCGTTCAACAACGGGTCGCCGGTGACGTTGATCGCGGCGGTGGTGAAGATTTCACCCGCATGGATGGTGACGGGGGAGTCGATATTGGCCCACTGCGAAGGCTGGCCATTTTCGTCAAGCAGGGAGAGCGTGACCTGGGTGTCGGCGAGCGCACGGTAGTTGGCCGTGATGGTGACGAAGGGGTTGACGCCGGTCTCGAACCCGGTGACCCGGTGATCGGCGACTCCGACGATGTTGCCGTTCGGGGCAATCGCAAAGAGAGTGGGAAAGGCGACGCTGAGGTTTGCGATGAGCAGGGTTGGCGCGAGATAGAACCAGGACTCGAAGTCGCTGGATCGGTCGCCGGTGCTGGAGGGGAGCTGCAGGTCGATATGGGTGGTGCCATCGGCATTGGTTACGGGCTGGCCGAGGCTCTGGCCATCGAGGAAGATCTGGCCCTGGGCAACGCCGGAAGAGATGGTGTTGCCGAGCAGACGGACCCTGACGCGGGCACTCTGGCCGAGCTCAGCACCGAACAATAGACCGGCGTCGATGGCGTTGACGGTAAGGACCTGGAGTGGCGCCGCTTTGAGGTAGGGCATCGTCCAGGAGATCGACGGGCCGTTGACCGTGATGGTGGAATCGAGGGCGACACAGGTGCGGATGTAGGTGGAGGGGAACTGTAGCTTGCGGGCGCGACTCGCGAGCTCGAAGCCGGGGGTTGCCTGCTGAAAGGGGTCGAAGATGCTCTCGAGGGTAACGATGAAGTTGCCGTTCGTGATGGGGCTGGTGGGGGCTCCGTCGAGGGTGATGGTGAGGCCGTTGGCGACCCAGACATCGGCTGTCATGAGGGAGTCGTTGGACCAGTTGATCGCGGTGACGTGGAGCGCCTTGGAGGTGGATGCGTTGATCTCTGTGAGGGGGAGGAAGATGCGGCGGCAGTCCTCGGCGATGGACTTCTGCTGCTTGGGGTCCCAGTGGATGCAGGCCAGAGGGGCGTTGTAGACGAGCGTGGAGTGAGGTGGCTGGAAGAGGTCGCCGTTGCTGCCGCAGGGTGGCCACTCGATCTGGCCGGTGGCGGTGCGGGCGGGGATCGTCCAGTAGTCCCCGGCCTGATACGTGCCCGGGCGGAAGACGACCTCGATGCCGCTTTCGAGGGTAAGCGGTGTGGTCACGGAGAGTGGAACACCGGCGCTGGTGAGGGAGGGGCCGGTTTGGTCCCAGCGGCGTACGCGGGGATTGAGGGCGGTGTTGATGCCGATGATGGGAGAGGTGAGGGTGATGGAGGGGACGGTGGGGTCGATGCTCTGGATCTGGTAGAGCAGGCCGGGGCTGTTGGGAGTTTCGCCGAAGAGGTCGGAGTCGTCGAAGACTTCGACCCACTGGTTGGCCTGGAAGCCGAGGTTGGCGTCAGGGCCGAGCGATTCGACGACGAGAGAATTGCCGGTGAAGGCGGTGATGGCGCTGACGACGGAGCCGTTCTCACGCGACCACTTGAAGGTCGCCGTAGCCTCGGTGCCGCCCTGCTGGATCTCGATGCGATAGAGCTGGTTTTCAAGACCCTGATAGCCAGCAGCTGGAATCGGTTCGCAGGAGCAGTCGGAGCCCGCGGCCGTGGTGCTCGCGTTCATGGTGCCGGTGCTGAGGGTGGGGGTACTGGCGTACATTGCTGTGCAGCAGTCGATGGCCGGTATCGGCGCAGGGGCTGGGGCCGGGACTGGCTCGGAAACAGTTGGGGGCGCTGCGGTTTCGGT